>Ga0209166_10000457_pt1 | contig 45685 bp, 48 predicted proteins | sample Coa_R1_3_FD_187151 | JGI IMG/M metagenome (GOLD analysis project Ga0209166, IMG submission 187151) | Surface soil microbial communities from Centralia Pennsylvania, which are recovering from an underground coalmine fire - Coalmine... | ecosystem: Environmental > Terrestrial > Soil >...
CCAGGTCCAGGATGATTTCCTGCGGCGCTTCCCGGTGGGCTTGGAGGAAAATATCCACGAGCAGCCGGTCCACGGCTCCGTGATCCAGCACGATCTTCTTGTAGCGCTCCTTCCGACTGGCCGTCTCTTTGGTCAGTTCCAGCCGATTCAGGGTGCTCTTTCCGGCTAACACTTGCCTGCCGGGATCCCCCTTCTCGACCAGCACCGCCAGCAAGGGATCATTCCGCAACTCCTCGTGATCGTTCAGATCTTCGTATCCTAGGGCCAGACCATAGACCCTCTGGGCCACCAACTCCTCCACCTCATGTTCGATCAGATCTGGATTTCGATAATCCGTGAAGCAGGCGGCAAACTGGCGCAGCATCCCGACCCGTTTCTCGACCTCCCGCAACAGCAGACCACCGCCGTCGCTGGTGATCGCTCCGCCGTTGAACTGCGCCCGAATCTCGCGTCGCTTTTGGGAATGAAATCCGAAGACAAACTGGTTACACTCTGTGGTCATAAGGCTGGTGCCTCCTCTGGCAGGATCTCTTTCGGATAAAAAGAGTTATGCCATGAAGCAACAGCCTTTTTCAATTTAGTATGAGAAATTCGGGTTAGTTCCTCGTGCTTTTATAGCTTTTCATGGCCAAGATTTTCTACTGTGGTGGCTCGTCGGGGCGTCTCGATATGTTGCGGGCCGTCATTCCGGTTGCTGAGTTCTCAGGCGTCTTGTCACAAGAGAATCCGAAGTACCTGGGCAAATCCTTCCCCAAGATAAAGCAAACCGGCCCATCGTGCATCGTGATCGAGGTGGTGCCAGACGAGAAGGACGGGCAGTGGAGAGTGGGTTTTTACCGCGCAGCAAAGGGGCCCCTTGAATTTGAGGGCCACCTGCGGGCCTTCTGAATAGGGCCATTACGGCAGATTGAGAGAATCACAGTGTCGAGATTCAATGCGAGACGTGGCAGAAGTCGACACCTGAATAAGCCTCACTTCCGACTTGCTCGGACACAACTCTCCATATCTCTTTGCCATTGGCGTAAGTAAGGATAAGGAAGTGCGGTATTTCCCCGCCGAGAATTGCACCAGATCTCAGCGTAATCCACCAAGCGTGCATGGCGTGGGTGAATCCTTGCTTGGCGGAGAACACAGTCTAGCCAGCCTTCCTTTTTCGCATGCAACAGGACATGATCCTTGCCCCAGTTGAACAGACGTCGCCAACTCCTCGATTTGTCTTCGTAAGCGGCTGAAGTCTCTTTACGCATAAATTCGAGCAAGCTGGGAGATTGTTGATCCAATTCAACGGTGACATGGGGTGGCAATTGGACCTTCGGCGCTTTAAAAAGTGGGAGCAACCAGTAAACGACTGCCTCGAAGTCGATGAATTTCTCAACGGCCTTCGCCACTACGGCACAGCCGACATCACCGTGGACTTTCCAGCTCAAGGCTGAACGCTTCCACTGCGCGAAAGTGGGAACTGACGCCGGCCGTCGTTTCCTCCATTCGCTTTCACAATGCTCCCAATACCTCCAGTATCCTTGGGCGTGGATGTCTCGGAATCCATAGAAAACCAACGCATCAAGCCACCCCTCCTGTTTTGCAAACCCGAATACTCGATTGTGAACCCATGGAAGCAGCTGGACACCCAGCAGTTCCGGCTTGTTTGAACGAGCCGCTTCTTCCGTGAAGCCCGGACAACGCTTTCGCAGAATTGCTTCGAGCCAGGAAGGAGCGCAGCCCTCCAATTCCACAACGGCGCGAGCCCAGAGCACGAATGCCTGCCAGCAGACATATTCCTCGTACGCTTTGTGGAAACGATCCCAGGGAACCTGCATCAGCTGCCGACGGGCTCGGCGACTAGCAATATCCCCGACTCTTCTTTCGACCTTGGTAAACGTCGCAGTCTTCATTAGATGGCTTGCACATTGCACCAGCTATTTTGGAAAGCGGGCAATGAACGGCGTGAGCTACCCGAGGCTACAGAGAATTGATTACAGGTTCAAGTGGGTCAAAGAGGGCGCGTTGCGGCGAAACTCGTGCCTCGAGGACTCCTCTGGACAAATGCAGGCTCCCTCTGTGGTCTACAACCCCTGGCACAAAAACAGAGTCGCATTGTATACCGCATGCATCAGAGTCGATGCCGCGGTGGATCCCGATTTGACTCGGATCCATCCAAATGCACTCCCCGTTGTCACGAAGCAAAGCCATTGCACGAATGTGGTCATCGGGTGGAGCGTGGCGAAGAGTACAGCCGTGGCCGCGATGCCGATAGTCGGTCCAGTTGCGCGGGCTACGACTGGAAGTAGACATCCACGAAAAAGCGACTCTTCGATGATTGGTCCGAGCAATGCGTCGAGAAGAATCAAGTTCCAGAAGTGGACCACATGAGTGGTTGAAGTCGTGGCATGGGCAATGATGTCGACCCCAATTCCAAGGCCGATTCCGCTCTGCAAGGCAGCAACAAGATGAATTCGAGAGGGACAAATCCATCCCAGACGCTTCCAGACACCGCCTCCATGTCGGAGTCGTATGATCGAGTACAACGAGCCGATTAAAGATAAGGAAATCATGATCTGGAAAGGAAGAATCGGGTTGTCGAGTCTGGTCTGACTGAGTGCCTGCAGGTGAACTCCAATGCGGAACATCATGGCTAGGAAAAAGACAAAGACGAAAAAGAAGCCGATGTCCGCGTAACTCAATGCGGCGCTTCCTTCGAGCGTAGACGGAAGCTTCGAGCGACGGCGCTTTTCGAGGACAACCTTCGCTTGTTCAGAACCGCTCGCCCCATCAGTTTCTGCAGCAAGTGTCACGGCGCGCGAAGAACAGTCCATTCCTTTCTTTGTGGTGGCTTTCATGTCATGAATCTCGTTGGGCGGAACCCGTCATCCACAGGTGCTGGAATTCCGGAACCACGTCAAAGGGGTTGGCGGGCACGCAGACTGCCTCTGCGACTTGGTCGATTCGCTCCGTAGAGACATTCCCGAGAAACCGTGCTCCGATTCGAATGTGCGTGATTCGGGTCGGGTCAAGTCCCATCAGCCGAGCGCAGGTAGCATCCGCTGCCACCGGATCATCGGACAGGACAATTCGGTTAAGCGGCCGCGGATGTCCATTCAGCGGTCCGTTTCCTTCCATTGCCACAATCGCATCGGCAATCACGAAGTGAACCGGCACTGTGGCGCAGACGTCGAGGATGCTTTCCTGAATTCCTTTCCAATGAAGAATGTTCTTTGGCCAGCCGTACTTTGTTCCGGGCACAACGCCAAACATGTTTTTCATGCTGAGAGTGACGCCCGACCAGTGATGCGTCTTCACTTTGGGCATGGAAACGAGGAAATCGGCCTCTAACACGGTCCGGGGCAACCATATGCGATTCATGCCTGTGTAAGTTGCGAGCAAGGGTGTTACTGCCAACTCATCGCGATTCAAGTCAACAAAAGGAACTTTCAGTTGTCGCAGTTCATCGCTGAAGCCGCTCTCGAGGAGAACTAGCTCCGTGTCCCTTTGGTGCCCAGGCCCTTCGCTGACCAGCAGGTCCTTTGCACCGAGACGTCGAAAGCACTCGGCTGCGGCGGCGACCAGGAGAGGGTGAGTGTTGATTTGGTTTCCAGGTATGTAATCGACGAGGTTCGGTTTGAGTAGGACAGTTTTCCCTCGAAGGTCCAGGTGAAATAGCTCCAACCCTGAATGCAAGATACTTTCCAGGTTGTGAGAATAGGATTCGGCCCTGAGAATTGCCACCCGGGAGCGCGGATGCTTCCGAGTTACGTGGTACTTGGGACGGTTCAGCAGGGCGGTAGTGGAGGCGCCGGCAGCCAAGCCGAGCGAGGCCGTCAAGAAAGTCCGCCGATCAAGTTTCATGAGCCACCCGAAATGCGTTGTCCCCTGCGGCACGACGGAGCGCGAGCGAAACGACGGCGAGAGTCGCACAATCGTTAACCTGGGCCGTATCAACCACAGAGGAGAGATGGTCGGTCAAAAGTTCCTTGGGGCGTCCAAAGGCGTCGAGGGCGAGGATAGTCCAGGCAAGACTCCACGGGGCGAAGCATGTCTCGGCGCGTCGCTCAAGCCAGTCAAGGCTAGAAGTCATGAAATGGTTCGGAGGTTCATTCAGTAGAGAAAGCAGGGCCAGGGCTGTCGCATCGGGATGGGGAGCGAGCGGAAATCCGTACACCACGCCGTTGCCCGCGTTCCAACCTCCCTCAGGGCAAATTCGGTCGTACAACATTTCTACGCCGCGCCGGATACGAAGCTGTACGAGATCCAGTTGTGAAATGCCACGGGCATGCTTCAAGGCGAGGAGTGAATAGGCAGTCGGAACTACCCAGCTAGCAGTCTTTGGGATCCAGGGCCAGCCAAACTTGTCAGGATCAAAGCGGACGTGGCGATCGCTTGTTCGGAACTTCCATTTCCATAGCCAATGTGACTCCCATCCTCGGGACTCGACCAGCCAGTGGACCGCCCGGTTCGTCGCCATCCCTTGGGCACAACAACGGTTCAGAGCATAGAGAGCCAGCCCCGTAAGTCCAGAGCCTCCCTCCTCGTCACCGCTGAAGGCTGGCCAGCTGCCGTTTGGGTTCTGAATGCGAAGCAGAAACCGGACAGCTGCGTCCCGTTCACCGACCGAACTGGACGGCAATGCCAAGAGGGCCAAGGCCGTGGGTTCGACGGCCGATTGCGCCGTACCTGCGCTGAAAGGCCAACCGCCATCAGGCAGTTGGCGGTCGATCAGCTCCTGAACGCAAGCGTCATTTAGCTCTTGAGTCTCGTGCACGCGTTGGGTTCTAGGGGAGAACCACCAGATTGTCAAACTCATGAAAAAGTGCCGAGAGAAACTCTAGAGAAAGGAAGTCATGAAGTATGAGATTGCCAAGAAATTCCTCGGGGTGCGCAGGAGGGTACCATCAGAGCCGACTTTCCGGTCAAGTTTCAGGTATGGGGACGGCAGGTCACTGTCAATCGCAAGTCCATGTCGCTGTTAGTCATGAAGTATGCAATCGGTGGAATCTTTTTCCTCGGAGTGTGGGTTTGGAATGAGTTTGCGCCCGGCCACCTCTATGCCTCGTACTACCGCAGAAAGCCGCAGCAATGCTAGCCATGAAATATGCAATTGGCAAAAATTGTTTTCACGTCCTTCGTACACTTGCTCTCGGGTGGTGGGCGTCCGTCACCAGATCTTTCCCAAGCCCGTTCGGAGGGACCGTGATCGAAGTTAGCCATGAAAGATTCAATTGGCTAAAAAATTCGTAAGAAGCCAGAGTAGCTCGTCAGAAGATTTCTGAGGAACGCTCTTTAAGGTGTCCTATCACCTTTTGTTCCAACCGAGTTCAGTCTCCTGGCGGACCCAATAAACGGCGCGGTCTGGGCCAAGCACACAATCGTAGGAAACCGGTATTCCCTGACGGCGCGCAGATGGGTCGTGTCGGTCAAGTGCATGTCCGAAGGTTCTGCGGTATGTTCCGCCCCCGCAGCGGAGGTGAGAACTGTGTTTCGATCTGCCGGAGAACTCGCGGAAGGGCTGCGTGACGCACGGTACGTGATCGATCCCGTCACGCTTCAGGTGGTGTACCTGGCCGCGAAGATGCAAAAGCCACTGCTTGTGGAAGGCCCTCCCGGGTGTGGAAAAACAGAGCTTGCCTATGCGGTTGCTGCTGCCGCCGATACCAGCGTGGAGCGTCTGCAATGCTACGAAGGAATTACGGAAGAGAAGGCTATCGGTAAGTTTGATGAGTCCCTACAGTCGCTATTCCTCAGAACGCAAAAGGACCTCTTGGGTCAGGACTGGGATGGCATCCGAAACCGGCTGCACTCTCTCGATTTCTTTGCCGAAGGTCCGCTGTTGCGGGCGCTCCGGCACAAGTGCAAGCCTTGCGTGTTGTTGATCGACGAGCTCGACAAGGTGGACCACGCTTTTGAGGCGCTACTTCTGGAGATCCTGAGCGCATGGCAGGTCACCGTTCCTAAACTTGGGACAATCAAAGGAGAGAATCTTCCGTTTGTTGTATTGAGTTCGAACGAGGAGCGGCGCCTAGGTGACCCGTTGCGCCGGAGATGTCTGTATTTGCGGTTCGAGTATCCCACGGTCGAGCGCGAAGTCGAGATCCTGGCCCTGCGGAGCGCAAACCAGGAGGCACTGCTACTCGGTCAGATGGCCGGCTTAGCCCACGCGCTGCGCGGCTGGAACATGGAAAAACCGCCCTCGATCGCCGAAATGCTGGACCTGGCGCACGCCCTTCAAATACTCGGGGTCAAAGAGATCATGCGGGAGCACAGAGATGTTCTGTTGCCGATGCTGGCCAAGACGGAGGGCGATCGGGGAAGACTTCTGCTCCGCGAAGGCTTCGAGGGCCTCATTGTGGATTCGAAGATGTACAGAGACAAGCTCAATGGATCTGGCGGTGTAGCTTGCGCCGTGGTTTGAGAACAAACAGATGAACACGATGGCGAAAGCTCTTGTTTTCCTAATCTGGTTCAGTGCACCAGCGGCTTGGGCTGCGGAGCCAGCAAGCGTCCGCGCATTCTCCGAACAATGTGCGGCATCATATGCGTCCGCCTTCGAGGTCCCCGTAGAACTTGTGGAGGCAATCATCCAGATGGAGTCAGGCTGGAACCCCTATGCGGTTTCCAAGAAGGGCGCGGCGGGTCTTATGCAGCTCATGCCCGCGACGGCAAGCCGATTCGGAGTGCCAGACCGATTCAACATCGAAGAAAACATTCGGGGCGGAGTTGCTTACCTGGCTTGGTTGATCCGTCTGTTCCATGGCGATCTACGACTGGCGGTTGCCGCCTATCAAGTGGGTGAGTCTCAGATCCTTTCGCGGGGCCTAGCATACTCTTCTCGAGAAGTATTCCTGTACGTGAGTCGCGTGGCGCAGTTGTACCGCGCCAAGCGACGTGAGACTGCCCGGAGGCTCGCAGTGCAGAGAATTACAACAGGACCCAGAGGTGGACGATGAAGATGCTTCGCGGACTTTGGCTTTTGTGTTTCCTTCTTGCGATGGGTGCGGCGTCTGCACAAGTTTCCAAAGTCGAGCCGCGAATCGCTACCGAGACAGACCTCGAAGGGAAAGTCGCGGTGGTTGAGGTGGCAGCCCGGTATGTCACCGCCATCCACTTGCCAGAGGCGGTGAACTCGGTTGTCGTCGGAGATCCGTCCGCGTTTCAAGTCGAGCATTCAGAGCGCGAGCCGAGACTCGTCTTCGTGAAGGCTCTCTTAACCAAGCCTTCTGAGACGAACCTTCTGATTTCGATAGCGGGCGGACACGAAGTCAGCTTGCTATTGATCAGCCGGGGAGAAAGTAATTCTCCAGATCGGACACATGTTGATTTCCTGCTGAAATACGAGGTTTCCAGAGGATTTTTCGTCACGCCCTCCGCGTTCCCTTTCGCATTGGTTGGAGCGACGGTCCCGTTGACGGAAGCCCGCGGGATCGAGGGTCGAGAAATCAAGAAGCTCTCGAGTCCCGGAGACGGGCCGAGCTCGGTCTTTTCAGCTGTCGGAGACCCTCTGCCACGTCGGAGTAACTCATCGACGGCGGACATTCAAAGTCGCGACCTTGACCAGTTTCTCGAACAGCAAGAGCACGCGCCGATGCCGGTCCTATACGGGCAGCGCGTAGCCGAGGAAACGGAGAGTGGCGACCGCGTTCGTGCCGGTGTCAGCCGCGTGATCGACGGGGGTCAGCAGGTGGTCGTCTTGTTCTCGGTCGTAAATCCGACCAAGCACGCGATCCTGTTGATGCCGCCACAAGTGCAACTCGGAGGAAGAACAACTTCGGGAAAGCTGATCCGGCACGAAAAATGGTCAACGGCCGAGCAGTTACAGGTGCTGGATTTTCGGTTGAACAGACGCCGATTGGGGCCTTCCGAGCGCGCTGACGGTGTCGTAGTGTTTGAGCGTCCGCCATACAAGCAGTCGAACGAGATGCTCTTGCTGCAGGTGGCGGAGTCGGGCGCTGTGGACCGCCCCGCCCTGGCACCCATTGGGTTCGGGGTGAGTAGCTCGCGGGAGGACGAAAATGGCAGAGGAAAATGAGAAGACGGCCATTGGAGCGCCAGAAGCCGGACCTGCTGAGGAGCCGTTGATCGATGAAACAGAAGTTTCCTCTCGTCTAGGATGGCGTGAAATCTTTCGTCAAGCCTTCGACAAGGCGCGACGGGAACACCAAGTCACGAACCGGCGTGAACTGGGACGCGATCGAAGTCGTTCGCTCTTTCTGCTCGCAGGGGCCGCAATTGCGGTGCTCCTCGTGTTCCTCGGTGTGTTTTCTTCCTCTAACACAGCACGGAAATCGACGGACGCGAGGCGAGCCGGGGCGCCGGACTTGGGACGCAGGGAGACTCCAGGCCAGCAGACAGCTGACCAAACGGGATCGGTGACACCTCTACTGAACGCGCAAACGGGGCAACCAGAGGCCCCGGACAGCCAAAGCGTTACTCCTGAAGATGTCGGCAGAACGGCGCGGCCAGCCCAACCATCGATCGTGGCGCAGCCAAGGCCCGCGACGGCCCCGGTTGCTAGGAACGCGGGGTCGTATGCTCTTGGGAAAATTGATTTTTCAGATACAGCCACACACCAGCAAGCACCGGGACCTGCCGCCTCATCAGTGCAGTCGGCGTCAGATGACCTTCGCAAACCTTCATTAGTGTTCGTTCGGAGTGTCCAAAGCGATTCTGCGGCGGCTGGCGTGAGAATGGCTGCGAGCGCACTGGAGGAAAGTCCGGTAATGCTGGATTTGCCAGTCGGAACGAGATTAGTCGCCCGGCTGCAGTCAGTTGTGAATAGTGCCATCAAAACACCGGTTGTGGCGGCCATCGAATACAACTATGAAAAGGACGGACAAATTATTGTGCCCGCAGGGGCAAAAGCTCTCGGAACCCTTCAGCAAGCAGACCGCTCAGGGTACGTGACGATCCGGTTCGACATGATGCAAATGCCGGACGGAACCACGGAAAAGATCGACGCCGCAGCAATGAGCCTGACTTACGGACCCCTCAAAGGCAGTGTTAGTGGGAGAAGGACGGGGACCCGATTTCTCGTGCGAACCTTTACCGGTCTCGGGACAGCGGCAACATATCTGGTGGGAGCGGGAGGCAGCAACGGTTTCAACGGGCCACTTTCGGAGAGCGCCCTTCTCCGCGACCGGATCGCCACAAATATCGGAATTGCGGGAGACCAGGAACTGAACGGCCTGGCCTTCAACCAAAACATCGTTGTCACCGTGCCGGGAAACACGAGGTTCTACATCGTGGTAGAGAAAAGCACTGCATCGGGCGGAGGACAGGTGCGACCAGCCACAATACAGCAGGTGAACAATGCACCCCTCCCTACAGCAGAGGAGCTCCGCCAGCTCTTGCAGCTCAGGCGGGAGCTAAGCGAAATGGTTCAGCAAGCGGGCGCGCAAAACACTGCGCCGCAGGTGCCCCAGCAGTAGCGAGGTTGATCGAGGAATGGAGCCCAATTGGAAACCGCTCGTAGACAAGCTCGGCCAGGAGCGCTGCGTTGGCTTCATGTTCATGGGGCGAGTGAACGGGATCAACCTGTACAAGTATGGCATCGCCCGGAAGTATTTGAACCTTGATGATTCAGGACAGTGTTACGTGTGCCGCGAGAAGTGGCGTTTCGAGAAAGCCGACTTTGACGCCCAACTCGCGAAGATCAAAGCGGTTCTCGCTCAACTCGGAGAGACTTTGAAAAGTGTCTACGATGCGTCGTACATCGAGCAAAAGAAAAGGGCTTTGCAAAAGGCCGGCATTTCGCACGAGCGCATTGAGATTCAGCCAAAAGACTTCTCTATAAACTAAGGCGTCCTCAATCCCTCTGCACGGTTCCAGGCCACGAACTGCCGATACCTTTTGTCGGTGGTTGATTTCGACAATGGCCCAGACTGATTAGGTTCTTTTCGATGCTCCACAATGCGTCTTAAATCGGTCCCCACTTTTTCTTCCGTTCGGCATCAACTGCAACGCCTCTCACTTTTTTGACAAACAAGAGGACTGGTCTTAGGTTTCCCTGCGCTTCCGCCTTTCTCTCCAGTATCTGTTGAACCGGAGAGGGGTGATGAAGCAGAAAGGGGGACCGAACTCCAATGAAGGCGAAGGCGGGCGAGGCATGGAAGCGAGGACTGGCTGTGTCCGCGATCTGCTTCATTTTAGGAAGTCAGATCGTCTGGGCGCAGAGTCTTGGCCCTCAGCCGCAGTTTAACGTCGCGGTGCAGGGTCAAACGGGCGCGCAACCGGAAGGCGCCTTCCTGAACTTCATCAACTGGATTGGCAACGTCATCGCCCCTGTGGGGGCCGGAGGCGCTGTCGTCGGCGCAGTTGTCTCTTGGCTGCACGGGCGCGGTGTCGGCCGGTGGCTCGCAGCAGCAGCTGGATTGCTGGCAGTTTCAGGGATCACCCGGTTGATCGAGTTCTGGATCACCAATGGAACCGGAGGCGTGACGTAAAACCGAGGCGGCACGCATCCCACGGCGGGGCTGGCGGGCAGTTCTGGAAAGGAGAGAAAAGAACCCGGCTGCCTGCCCACCCCGCTTAGGTCTCACTTTGAACCGCTTTGTAGAAGAGAAAGGAAAGACGGAGCAATGGCTGTCCCACAACTCTTGAACGACATTATCCAAGTCCTCTTGCAACTCGCGCCAGCAGCTTCCCTGGTTGCGCTGGTTCTTGCGGGAATCAGCTTGAGGCGTGAGGGCGGAACGACGTTCCTCATTGGTGGTGGTTTCACGAAATGGATGTTTTGGGTGGTCATGTTCGCGACACTTGTGCCTCTCGTCGGATGGTTCACTTCGTTTGGTGTCGCAACTCCGTTGCCGTCGGGAGGGATTGGAACTTCGTGGCTGAGTTCATTTCAGTCGGATGTGTCCAGCTTTGTTACGAATTTTGTAGTGGGCCGGATGGCAACCACTCTCGCGGCATATTTCGTACTGCGGGCAATTCTGGACACTGCCTCGGGCGGGCACCCTCTCCCATCCATCCTAGCGGCGATGTTTTTGCTCGGCACGCAAACAACATATTCCCTCATTCAGAGCTACAACACCGGGTCACAGTTTGCCGCCGCGGACGTTCTGGACAGCCTGTGGAATTACTTGGCCGGGACCATCATGCCGATTGCAGCGGGACTCGCGATTGTGGGCGCGATCATCAATTTTGCCACGCGCCGTCCGGCCATGCGCCTGGTAGCTGTGGCCCTGGCGATGCTGTGCGTTTCAGGGATCTGGAAACTGGTGCTTTCGATGGAGGCGTAGGAACTTCGATGTCGTTCAACAACGGGATTCTGAACCTGACGAACTGGGCGGGTAACGTGATTCTGCCCACTCTTGCAGGCCTGTTCTTCGCAATCGCCGTGGTGAAATTTGCCCGATCTGAGCCCTACGCTGTCGCAATGTATGGAGGATTTCTCTGCCTGATGGCTTCCGGCTTGTTGCGCGCCATGGAGACATTCGCCTCGCAGAGGGCTTGGAATGATCCTGACGTTTACTGGATATCTCTGGTGAGTCTGGTGGACTGGATTTGCAATGTGCTGATGCCGGTCTATGCAGGGTTGCAGGTGGCGGCAGGGGCGCTGCGCATGGGCATCGTCACGCGGATCCATCCCACGGAGGGATGGCTGAGGCACTTCGTGGCAGCCGGCCTCTGTTTGCTCCTATCCGGACTTGTACGGATGGCGGAGTTCTTTGTTCTGAAAGGGACCGGTGGAGTTACGTGAGAAAAGGAAGGGGCAATGTCACTTGAGGTGACACCTGCGTACCGCAATCTCCGGACGAGAGTCACGTTTTTCGGCCTCGAAGCCGAAGACCTGTTCGCGATTCTCGCCCTCGCGGTCGTCGCGAACATTCTTGGAAGGTTCCTTCACCGGGAAATGTTCGGATTGCCGATGAACATGGTCCTGCAGTACGTCGTGCCCGTCCTGAGCATTCCAGCATTGATGCTGTTCAAGTACGGAAAGCAGCGCGGCTACCTCCAGGACTGGGTCATGTTCCACGCAAAGCCGCACGTCTACTCCGCCCTGGAGCGGGACCGGGAACTCACTCGGGAATACCTGAGGTTGGGAGATTAGGGATGCCGCTGACGGTCGAACGCTACGAACAATCTGTAAGCGCCCCTCCGTTGTGCGAGCAACTGCGTATCCGGGACTTGCTGGAAGACGTTGCTGTGCAAATCGACGGATCGTTGGTGGCGGGCTATGAGGTTGGAGGCATTCAATCGTATTACGCGAGCGATGAGGGAAGGAATCGTCTCAAGGGACTTCTCGAAGCACTCGTGAGATCGCTGCCCGAACGATCCATGCGGATGCAGGTGCGGTTCGAGATTTCGGAGGGCGCTGGCGATTTGGTATCCCGTTACATCCGGGAGCGCCGGAACGAGAGTCAGGTGCTCCGCGAACTCGATCGCCTACACATCGAGCTTTGGCGGAGCCGAGAGACTGCGGGTTTCTACCTGCAACATTTTCTCCATCTGTACTTCATCTGGAACCCCCGTATTCACCATGAATCGCCGGACTTCGAGTGGAAACGAAAGATGAAGTCGAGCGGGAAACTGAGTCTTTCGGCTGCGAAGTGTATCGAACGCTCGCGAGGGGAACACGAGGAACTTCTCGCCGAATTCAACAGTCTGTTGTCCGGGGTGGAAGCCACGCTCGGGGCCACTGGCATGTCGATCCGCCGCATGGCCCATCAGGACCTGTTCCTCGAGATCAAGCGCGCGCTCCATCCCCTGGGCAATGACACTCTGCCGTATCGGCCTGCGAACGAGTCAATCTGGCACGAGAGTGCGCGAAGCCAGGCCGCGAACGTGAATCTCGAGGACGAACAGGATGACTACCTGAAGATCGCTGGCCTGCTTTATTCCTGGATTAGCCTGAAAGACCTGCCGGACGCCACTTTCCCAGGGATCTTGCGTGAGCTTGTCGTCATGGATTTCCCCCTCGTGATAAATGCCGAAGTCACCCTTCCCGACCAGAGCAAATCGATCAAGCAATACAAGGGTCGCCTGCGGAAGATGCTGGCCGCCCAGAAAGATTTCCACGGGGGTTTTCGCATCAATGTCGACGCACAAGTGGCAGAGCACCAGCTTATTAAGGTCCTGCAGGATTTGATTTCGAGTTCGCTGAAAGCCTGCCAGATGAGCTTGATCGTGACAACGCGCACCTCGCGGCCCTGTCGAAACCGCATGGAACGCGAAGAGGCCGAGCGCGTTCTGGCGGACCGGCGCCAGCATGTGTTGCACGCGATTGCGCGGATGAACGGCGGCCGGGGTATTCCGGAGACCCTTGCGCAGAAGCGTCTCTTCTTTACTGGCCTCCCCGCGATGGGAGGGGACAATCGCCGGGAGCTCGATCTGCTCACGCTCAACGCCGCCGATCTACTGCCCGTGGAAATGCCATGGAGGGGGACCCCGCATTCCCCGCTCATGCTTTTTGAAACGCCCTACCGGCAACTGGTTCCTTTCTCGCCGTTCGACGCAAGCATTGGCGACGCGAACATGCTCATCATGGCGAAGAGCGGCGGGGGTAAGACCTTCATGGCGCAACTCTTCCTGCTCATGATGGCGCGCGCCAACCCGCAAATCTCCATTATCGAACGCGGTGATTCTTACCAGCCGCTTGTGGAACTGATGGGCGGGCGGGTCATCGACGTGAAGCTGGACGGTGCCGAGACGCTCAATCCTTGGGACCTGCCATCGGGAGAAACTGCGCCGAGCAAGGAAAAAGTTGCGTTTCTCAAAAATCTAACGCGCCACATGATCGGCGACAGTCCGGGCTCGGATAACTCGCTCGTCGACAACCTGCTTAGCGACGCAATCGGCCGGACGTACAAGCGCTGCGCAATCCGGTACTCCAATCCAATTCCCACGTTCAACGATCTCCGAGAGGAATTGGCGCAATGGCGTGACGAAGAACGCATGCAGCGCACGATGGACGAGGCCCGCCTGGCGGCAATTAAGTTTCGCGGATGGACGGGAGAAAAAGGGATTTACGCCAAGCTGTTCGACGCACACACGACGATGCGGCTCGACAGCAACTGGCTTTTCTTCAACGTCGAAGGATTGAGTTCGGACCCGAAGCTCGAAACCGCCATGAGTATGTTGATCGCGAATGCCGTGGCATCTCGCTCGGGCGGAAAGACCGGACAGCCGAGCATTACCGTTCTTGATGAGTGCTGGTTTCTCTTGGATTCCCCGACGCTAGCTCCTGAAGTGGTTCAACTCTTCCGCACAGCGCGGAAAAGGAATGCCAGCGTTTGGGGAATCAGCCAGACGGTAGAGGATTTTGTAGGAACGGAGTTTCAGCCGCGGGAGCACGGTCCGGGGATCCTCAAAAACGCCAGCACCAAGATCATCGGACAACAGCCGGGGGACATGAGCCCGCTCGTGAATCACCTAAGTCTGAATCCGGTGGCGCTAAACGAGGTGAAACGCTTCAGCGCGCCGCGAAAAGGAGAGAGCGCCGACGCTCTCTTGGTCCTTGGGGAAAAAGCCGAGACGACGCAAACGATCCGGATCGTACCAACAACAGTGGACTACTGGGTCTGCACAACGTTTCCGCGGGAGAGAAGGTATAGAGCCTGGGTGCTCAAACAGCTTGCCGACCGGCCACTGCTCGATGCCTATACCGAATTGGCGCGAAAGTTTCCTCACGGATTGGCGGAGGTTCCACCACTACCGGAAGAGGTCTCAGGGGCGGTGACGGGAGAAGTGCAGTCATGAAACCGCTCTTTTCCGCGATGTCCATCCGATGGCAACGACTTTTCTGCTTCGCTACCTGTGGAGTGTTCATCGTCTTGGTCTTAGCGAGTTTGCCGTTCCTCTTCGACCTTATGGGTCGTGGGATCGGCTGGATTATGGGGTTGTTTCCCCACCCGGACAATTTATGGAAGGAGTGCCCATGGTGTTTTTGACAAACGTGCTGTCTGGTCTCTTCTTTGTCACTTTTTCCTACTGGATGGTGATCGCAAGAACACGGCGGCAAGTTCTTGCTGTCGTATTGGCAGGTGTACTTGTCGTGGCGCTGGTCAGTCCACCGCAAGTACAAGCGCAAGGGAGCCTCGTCGCGGCAATTCAGTCTGTGTTGAACGTAATCAACGGCCTGATCAAGACCGCATTGAACTCGATCAATTCCGTGCGAACGGCAATCAGCAATCTCTACCAGCAGGCAGCATGGCCTGTCGCCTTGATAAATCAGGCGAAGGCCATGGTGACGCAGATGATCGGCCAGTACAGAAGCGTCATGCAGAACATCTTCAGCATCAACCTGAAGAGCGCGACGCTGCCTAATCCAACGGCACTCGAGAACGCTATGCGAAATCACCAAACCAACGATTTCGCGAGCCTGACCACCTCGTTCGGAAGCACCTATGGCAGCGTTCCAAACACGACGGCAGCCAGCCCGGCAGACCGAACCATAATGGACATGGACGACGCACTGGCGGTCGACAACTTGAAAACACTGAAGATGAGCGACGCCGCTGATGATCTGACCTTGCAGGCAGCCAACAACATTGAGAACGCTGCTAGTCAGGCGGCTCCAGGATCAGCACCTTTTCTAACAGCGACCGCCGTTGTTGCCAGCATCGAGAGCCAGGCCCTCACGCAGAAAATGTTCGCGGCTGAATTGCGCCAGGAAGCTGCCCGGCTGGCTCACGAGAATGCCCTTCGCAAGCGGGGAGCCACCATGACCGGAGATGTGAACACACAAATTCTGAATTTGCTGCAGCGAAAGTAGGGGAGGAGAAAGTCGATGAGGAATGCGATCCAAGATTTGAAGCGAGGTATGTCGTGGGTGTGGGGACACAAGATCCGTGCCGTTGTTCTATTGGTGGTCTTGACTCTCCTTGCGCCAAAGCCCATTAGAAGTCAGTTTGTCGACCCGTGCTGCGCCATCCTCGCGACTGGTCTAACCACGATCAGCAATACCTTAAGCAGTGTCATCGGAGGAGGGTTGAATAGCATTCTGTCGATCGAGAAAGACATCTCGAATTTCGAGCAAACTGTCGTTTGGCCGCAGAACTTGATCAATCAGGCCCGTTCGCTCGTGGGGAGTGTTCAGGGGATTTTCAACCAGATCCAAGGAGTGATGCGTATCCCCGTGAACAGTGCCACCCTGCCGGCAACGCAGCAGTTTGAGCAGAACCTCCTTTCGGGTGATCCGAACCAGATCGCCCAAACCGGCGCGCAGTATACGGCTGTCTATGGGGCGGTGCCGGATCCGACTTCGGCCTCTCCCCAGGTGCGCGATATCACTGACATGACGGACGCTGCGGCGCAAGCAGCAATGAAAAGAGCAATCGAGATCGATGCCCTGGCGGACCTGGAACTGCAGGCGGCAGACCAGATTAACCAGAGCATTCAGACAGCCGCCCCAGGGAGCGCACCGATCATTGAAGCGCAAGCAGATGCATGGCTGGTTCGTGCCAATGCGTACACGCAGTCCGCGACAGCGGATCTGATGCGCGTGCGTGCGGTCGACTTGGCCAACGCGGGCGCGAACGTGAAACACGGCGCTGCAAATGCCGCCGCTGTGCAGCAGCAGATTTACAACCTCCTGAAAAGGCAGTGAACCGTGTTTTATTTTCAGCAACTCCTCCAAACAGCGCTGAATGGGATCGACACGGCGAACGTTACGAGTGCTGTGCTGGGTGTAGCCGGGACAATCCTTCTGCTGAGTTTCCTCTATAGCGCGTACCAGGCATTTGCCTCCGGGGGAGATGTCCGGATGCTTGCGATTTCGGGAATCAAGTATCTGATTCTGGGACTGGTATTCGCCAACTACGGCGCCGTCTTTCGCGACGTCAACGGAATGTTCAACTCCGTTGCCAACTTCATTTACAACTCCACAGGCGTCGGGGATCTCTTCGCGAACTGGATGAACCAGTTGGCCCAGTATTGGCAGACAAATGGAAATACATCTCTATGGAATCTTGTGACCGGCCTGGCTTCGGGGGTTATCAGCTTGATCCTGATCCTCAGCGCGTTCGTCCTGTTTCCCGTTTGCTATCTCATCTTCACCGTCTTTTATGCGATGTACGGGTCGGTTCTCTACGTGACGGGTCCATTTGTCCTGGCGCTTTTGCCCGCGCGTGGCCTCGGCCAGTTGTCACGCACCTACCTTGTGAACCTCATGACGTTTCAGGCGTGGGGGCTCATTTACGCAATCCTTCAAGTCCTCATGTCGGCGGTGAATCTCTCAAGCATAAACGCCGTCCTCAATGCGAACGGAGTTCTGAACAGCTTCGTTGGTTCGAGTCAAATGATACTCCTGGCCCTGACTGCAAGTATTTTTTCACTATTGATCGCTTTGATTCCATTCATTGCCAGCCGCATTGTACGTGGCGACGTGGGCAGCACAATGATGACGGTCGTCAGCGCCATCACGACAGCTGCCAGCGCCGTCGCCGGTTTGGCGGCTGCTTCATTCAGCGGCGTGGGAGAGGGTGTGCTCGCCTCTCAGGCAGCAGGAGGGGGAGTGGCACCGCCTCCTCCGCCACCGGCGGGACTGGGAACTGCAGCATCATCCGCGCCGATCGCCGCTGGCGGAACCGCGTCTCCGATTGGCGTTGCTGCGACTGCGGCCATTGCGTTCACATCGATGTCACCAACACCCCCCTCGGGCGGCGCAATGAGTGGGGTGAGTGCTGCCGTACCCTGCGGCGGAGACAGCGATGCTTCCTCCGCGACAACAACAGCATCTTCTGCACCTTCCTCCGTTTCGGCAGGGCGTTCCTTCTCGAGACCCGGCCAATATCGCGGCTTCAACATTCCACATGCCATGGCGTGGTACGTCGGCCACTCGCTCGGGTCGGCTTACAGGGGACTGAGATCAGGGGGATAGCAGATGAGAAAAACAGATCGGATATCAGAGCTCCCCGAGGTCACTCGGTACACGAAGTATTACGAGCACGACGGCATGCTCCGCGCCTACGCGAACCGCGCCATGCTTCTGGCAATAATCTTCGGCGTGCTTGCGATGGGCTCGCTGGGATTCGCGATGTATGTCCGCATACAGCCACCGACAGTGATCCGTGTGGATAAGGACGGCAACGCTCTGGTGGTCGGCGGGCCCCATGCCGGTAAGGTGGCAACGATCAGCCTATCTGCGGACGCCTCGTCCGGCGTTGGCCCTACAGACCTCGAAGGCAGGGCCGTCGTGCGCCAATTCCTCCGTGAATACCTTGCTTACACGCCGGACTCGGTGGACCGAAACCTTGCGGAGGCTTTGAACATGATGACCGCAAACCTGCGCGTCTATTCCATGAACAAGCTCCGCGACGAGGATTCCGTGGGGAAGATTAAGAACGATCACATGATTTCGGACTTTGAGATCCGCTCGATGGAACACGTCAAGGGGACACCGTGGACCTACACCGTCTTCGGTGTGAAGGAAGTTCACCGCTTGAAGAACGCGACTGAGGCGACAGATCAAATCGTTGGGCGATACAGCGTGCGCCTGGTTGAAACTGCACGCTCGGAAGTAAATCCGAGCGGGCTTCTCGTGGCCGAGTACGGCGAACAACAGATGGTCGGCGAGCGAGAGGCCGGACTGCTGCAAAAGAGCGCGCTCGATAAGGACAGGCAGTAGATGATTTGCCGCCAGGAGGCATGCACCTGAAGGCGGCGGGAGTCAACGAAAGGAGGTCTCGATGGTGGCTGCAGGTGCGACAGAGGCAGTTGGACAAGGGAAAGGCCCGGAAGCGGGCAGTTCCTTGCGTGGAACACGCAAAGTGCGAGGGCAGACGAACGGAGTGGAAGGGCAGCGCTTCTTTCTTGCCAAACCAGGAGGAAATCACGGTGCTCCCGAATTCAGCAAGGAGGTCCCAGGGGAACCGGAGGCAATGGTGGAGTCACTCAAGACTGGCCTGAGCTACTTCGTCGTTTCCGAGTGGCGCGGCGTTGCCGATTTCTCGGGTAAGAAGCCGCAACTCGGCCGGGAAGCCGTTCGCAACACTCCCAAGCCGGGATAGCAAGAGTTTCTTTACAGACTGAAGTTGGTCTGTCGAGAGCTGTCCACAAGCTCCAATGATTGTGGATCAGTGCTTGGCTCGCTCGACGTGCGTCCGGTCGGGCTCGCAAGAGTGAGTCAGCAAACTCCTTGTTTGTTTTTGCCGAACAAACAAAGGAGAAAGAAGGGCTGCAACGAAGAGGTCAAAGCGTTGAACTGCCCATAACAACCGAACTGGTCCGGTTCTTCGCGAACCTGGCCGGAAACCTTACCTCGTTTTCGGCTCAGGACAGCGAAGAGACCGGCGGCAACGGCCTCCTTGTCTGTTCTTTGCCGGACGGAAATAAGGAGGATGAAATGCCGACTGAATTAAGCAATGGGATGCCCGTGATTACGCTCGACATCAATGAGATGGGACAGATGAAGAAACGACTGCCGAGATTGACCCAAGAGGAGCAGCTCGAAAATACACTCCTCCAGGGTCTCTATCCCGGCATTCGCGTCGCACGGCTCAACGTCCCACCCGGAAGGCTCGAAGATCACCAGGAGAACGAAGTTCAGAAATCCATGAGGTCTTTCGAGCTGGATGGCGTGCGGTTTCGGCTTGTAGGAGCAAGCGCCTCGGCAAAGAGTGGGAAGTTCTACGCCGTGGACGAGCGCTACGAGCCGGCGATTGCGGAGCGTTTCCGTAAATGGCCCGAAGCTGCCATCACCTATTTCGGGATCCTGGTCTCGCCGTGCAAGCAGCGAATCCAATTGCCCGACGCAAAGGTGATGGTGGTGAAGGACCGCACGTTGGGCACGAATGACTGCCGGGGTTGGATCTCGCAGTCGGTGTTCGAGCGCTTTCATCTGCCCGGGCACCGTCTCTATCAGTTCCGGTTGGCATTCGAAAGCACCCAGGCCAAGGGAGCATGCAAGATGATGCCGGACGATGTCGCCCAGAAGCTCGGGGCGGACATCATCCTGCCAGAGTCGTGTGTGAAACCCGAATACAAACAATCCACGCGACTCTTGGACTTTCTCCATTGGCGACGGCCGAAGATCGAGGTTAGGACCTATCGGGGACCGGTGGTATTTGGCATCCGGGAGGTTTCAAGGACGCTCGGTCTCCATAGCAGTTACACGCTTATCGAGCACGCGCCGTGGGAGTCCATCCAGCTCGAAATCGCACCGTTCGCCATGGAACAAGCTCGCAAATTAAGGACGGCTTGCGAGGATGGCAACTACGATGAAGTCATCGAGCTCTTGGGCACGTCCCACGCCCAAGCTCCATGGGAAGAGGCGAACGACTCGGAATACACCTCATTCGAGCACACCGTTGTTGAGGCTGTGCTCAAAGTGGATTCGAGCGGCTACCTCATCAAACACCCTTACATCAACAACGCATTGAACCGCCTGCTGGCGAAGTGGGCATTCAAGCTTTGCACCGCAGGTGGTTTCAAGATTCCCGGCTTTGCCCTTGCCGACGACGGCTTCCTTAGTTTGTACGAGGGTCAGGTCGTCGCCGCTTCCGACTGGCTGCCACAGGACCGAGCCATCAGTTCGGTTCCGTGCCCGAAGGGTTTGGTCGCGCGCTACCCCATCCGCATGTTCGAAGACTTGCTTCCATACACGCGAGTGTCCACCGAAGAGGCGGTCGCCCTCGTGACGCAAGTCATCGAAGAGCAAAACGGCTGCTCGATGGACAGCGATGCAGTCGTGGATTTGGTGGAGGAACAGATCAAACTTGACGGAGCGTTCACTCTGCACAGTGAAACAGCTGCCAAGAATGGAGGAGATTTCGACTTCGACCTGGTAGCTGTGGTCGAAGGCGATCGTTTCCCTCGTTTCGTGGAAAGCCGTTTTGCTCACCAAGACCGGCACGAAAAAGGGAAATCAAAACGCACCAAGAAGCAGAGTCCTTGGTGGAATCTCGCACTGGTGGCAAATCAGGCGAAAGGAAATCAGATTGGCTCGATTACCGACCTGAAGACCTCCTGTTACGCCGCTGGTTTTCAAGGAGAAGCCTACCAACTCGTGGATGAACTGCAACACGCCCTGGACAGCCTGAAGTGGGGCACCGAGGTGAACCAGCAGCTCATCGCCGAGATCCGCAAGAAGGTGCCACTCGCGCCCTGGCTGCAGTTGAAGGACAAGGAGCGGGTCAGCGACATGCCGGTGCATGTAGAAGTTCTACCCACCGACAAGATCGGGTACCTCTATAACCTCGCGAGAAAGGAAGTCGAAGACTTCTTTTCCGCGAAACTGCCAATCGCCGACTTCCACGGACTGATCACCAACGAGCACTTCACGCGAGAGATGTCCCAGGAGTGCCGGTTAGTCAACCGCATCTATGCTGAGGAGGTTGGCAAACTCATCAAGGAAAAACAGGCTTTGGATGAAGCCTTGGCAAAAGCCGAGGCTGAATATCAGGCCAACCGGAACGACCAAGCAACCAGAAACGAGGCACGCACCCGGCGCAACGCCGCCCGGAGTGCCGCCCACGCCTACAAAGAGAGGTCCCGCGAGGAGTTTCAGGCCTTGCGGTCGATCATTCGAGCGTGGGGAGACGGAAAGAAGCAGAACCGGCGCGGCTGGTGCCAGTCCCTGCACGCAGTCATCTGTGCGGGGAAAGGAAACGGCTCGCTGCTGTTTCATGCGTTCCCGCAGGAAATCATCGACAAGATTGCGGAGGAGACCGGCAGCACACCTGTGCAAGTCTTCGTGCCCGATCTCGTGGATGGTGAAATCGAGTTTGACGAGGATGGCCGCGTCTTTCTCGTTGAACCATTCCCCAACGGCGACGGCAGCACTCACGAGCGCAAGATCTTCTTGCTTCAGATATTGAAGAAGGGAGAAGTGCTCATGGACGGGAAGGTTGTCGATCGCGTGCAGCCATTCCCGATGCGATACGGGTCCGGCACGATCCGTGATGGCAAGCTGGTGTTCAACGACATTCGCCAGCACGCCACCATAAAACGCTCAACCCGGAACTTTTCTGAACCGTGTGGCGATACTCGCGGCCAAGAACCTTCTCCGAGTGATACGAGCACGGCCCACACACAGAGGGAAACTCCATCGTGAACCAAATGTTGTCCAGGGGGCTTGACGTTCAGGCCTCCTGGGCACCCCGTATATATAAAGGATGGGAAGGAGAAGCGGAAGTGAACAAGATTTGGGTTTCTTTTATTGCAGTTGCAGTCCTCTCATGGCCTGCTCGGGGACAAAAGGTGGAAGTACAGAAGCCGGATCGCGGACAGATCCTGCACGTTCAAACCGCTTTAAACCACCTGACCGTTCTCGATTTGACCGAGCCGGTCAGCACGGTTGCGGTGGGTAGTCCCTTATTCAAAGTGGAGTGGCGCGAGAACAAAGTCTTCATCCAACCGACGGAGCCAAATGTGGCGACCAATCTGTTCGTGTGGACAGCGTCTGGGCGCTTCAACTACGAGCTCGACCCTGCGGGACCTGTGCCGCAAATGGACTTCGCGATTGACCAGACTCTTGCCGAGGCACCAGCTGCCGCACTTTCTGTGAATCGGTCGGGCAAGCCCAGTGATCCCTCGCCGGCGGAAGTGCTCATTGAAGCTAAGCCGGTCCGTCTGTACGGGTCGATTCCTGAGAAGAATCGAGTGGTTGTTTACCTGACGGATTTACTCGAGCACGATGGGCAAGTCTTCATCCGCTACACGATTCGGAACGAGTCCCCAAAAGCCTATGTGCCCGGGGCCCCGCAGGTGGTTGCACTCAATGCGCCGAAGTACCGCGAGTCGCTCTACGCTCTTTCCAACTCTCAGTTGAGCCCAGACGCTGCGGCACGTTTGAAGTGCAGTGGTGAGACGCGTATTGAGATGGCAAAGGGCGAAGTTCGCTCCCCGCGAATCGAGCCGGGCCAGGAAACGACTGGAATTGTTGCGATCAAGCTGCCTCCGATGCACGCGAAACCGACGGTGCTTCGATTGGTATTCCTTGGAAGTCCCAGGGGGCCGATTAACGCCACGCTGGTGCTTTGACATGCCGCCGCCTGTTTCACCGCGCGATGTCCACGCCTGGATCAAGGAGTCCTTGGCACAACGCTGCGACATCGGTTTCCGGAACGCAATGAGCAGCATGATTTTCGAGCCCCGGAATCCATTCGACTCGACGGCACGGCGCAAACCTAGGATTGGAGTCGTGCTTGGCACGATCCTATTCGCCGTGTCCCTGGGCTGTTTTTGCTCTTTCAACTTTGCACGTTAATGGTGGCGGCTCCATGGGTTTCTTCGTCCAATTATTAGAACTGGTCGCGGTATTCGTACCGGACTTTCTCACACTGGGGTTGGTTGCTTCTGCGTTCTTTAGCCTTTGCTGCATCGCAAGGACGATCGGTATCGCCGGAGCTGCGGACAATGACTTGCCGCTTAAAATCTCACTTGCTCTCGGATATTTGGTCACCATCGCGATCAACATCGTTGCATCTCTGCAGGCTCCAGCACGACCGACAATAACGACCTCATCTCCGTCCGAGTCAAGAGTCGAGCAGGCAGGGCGCGAGTCTTTGTCAGGTACGCGGAAAGCGCAACCTGTCGGTCGTGAAGGCGCGGTGATCGAATCATGAACCCCGCGTATTCAGCGCCGCGCGAACGTTCTCCTCTGCTCGAAGGGCATGAGATTGTCATCGCAGTGTTCGTACTCGCTGGCGGCTGGTTCGCCTGGTACTTGGCGCGCGAGCGATACCATCTAACCGGCCGGCAAGTCGCCGAATTGGCCTGCTATCTCGCAATTGTGTTGACCGCTTTCTACTCGACCGCATACCTGTTGTTGACAAAACGTTCGCGCCGGGAAAGAGAGTGGCCTCATCCGCCCCTGGTTGTGCGTCCGAGCACAGATGAACGGGCAACGCAGAAGGCTTGGGACCAGAGTGCCGTTGTGCTCGGCTACGACGTGCACGGAAAACCGTGGCTCTGGCCCGACCGCGTTCGGGTGATGCAAGGAATTGTATTGGGGATGACCGGATCAGGAAAGACGACCCTGCTGCGCAACATCATTACTCAGGATTTGTGCAGAGTTGTTGGGCCTCCCGAAGACCGCCACCGCATACCGATGGTGATCTTTGACGGTAAAGGTGACATGGAATTCTTTTACAGTCTCCTCCCGCACATACATCATGCCGGCCGCCTTAGCCAGCTGCGTGTTCTCAACCCCGGCCGCCCGGACGTATCGGTGCGATACAACCCCTTCTACTGTAGCGATGAGGACTACATGCCGGTGGTGAACATGGTTTTCGGTTCGTTCAACCTGCACGACGAGTTTTTCGGCAAGCACCAATTGAATTACCTTGCGGACATCGTTCGGGTGCTTGTGTATACCGGCCTGAAATTCAACTTTTACGACGTGCTGGTCATGGCGATCGACGAACAGGTGCTGCGGGAACAAGTGGCGAAAGCCTCGCGACAGCTCGAGCAGGACGTAAACGTGAGCATGCAACGAAAACTCAACTTTGAGATGTCCGTGAAGAATTTGTACCAGTCATTCCAGGACCGGGAGCGGGTTCCAAAGATTCAGGGACTGTTGAACGAGTGCATGACGTTTCTCGACGACGAGTTGAGCGTTATCACGGGGCCCTATGAAGACCTGCTCTCGCTCGACGAAGTGATCGAGCAGGAACTCATTCTGTTCGTGACGTTGAACGTGAACAAGAACACGGAGCCGGTCCGCGCGCTCGGCAAGATGCTGCTTCAAAACCTTCAGCTTATGGTCGGAAAGAAATACGGAAGCGAGGAACAGCGCCGCAAAGTCAATCGGCCGCTCTTCAGCGTTGTGTTAGACGAATTCGCACCTTTTGGATACCGGAACTTTCCGCAGATCCTGCAAACGGCGCGGGGAACGAACACGGCATTCCTCTTCTCGATGCAGAGTCTCCCCCAGCTCATGCATGTCGGCCGCGGGTTCAAGGAGGATCTTGCCTCCGCTCCCAACACAACCATGACGCTGCGAACCCGCGACGAGGAAACCGCGCGTTATTTTCTACGGGCTTCAGCCGAACATCGCGTCACGCGGCGCAACCTGTCCATGGAGAGATGGAAGTTCTTCGCATATGAAAGGTATGAGGAGACAGGCCGGGCGGTCGACATTCAGGCCATCGAAACACGCGCGCTTGACGAGCACATCAAGAACCTGCCGAAAGGTCAGATGGAAATTCTCATGACCGATGACACGCGTGGGACCCTCCACGCGCACCTGCACGTGCGACCTCCAGCCGACGTTCGAGCGCCCCACTTCGAGCCTGCGCTCTTTCCTCGACTAAAGCAGTCGCGCGCAACATCGGTAGGGGCAAATCTCCGCTTTAAAAGCGCTGAACTCACAGGAACGCGGTACGCAAGACGCGCGCACTGAGAGTGAAGAACATGAAACGCCTAGCATGTTGCGGACTTCTGATCATCATTCTTTCCCTTGTTGGGCCAAGTGTGCCAGCGCAAACCCCGCCGCGGCAGAACGCTGGACGAGACACTTGGTACGAATTCCTGCTGAAGCAATTCAATCCGCGCAATTTCGATTACGGAGCCTGGCTTGAGAAACGACGTGAGGTTTTCCTCGAAGCGACCGTGAAGGAACCGTACTTTTGGTACAGCGTGTCTGTGACGGCGGGGATGCTGCTCATGATGGCTGCCTGCACCAAATTGTATCTGGACCACCGCCGCAGCATGCGAGTCACCGCGGAGATGATGGCGGACGTCTACAGCCACGACCTCTTGTCCCGTCGGTCGGCAGCCGACGCCATCGAGAGATATAACCGGCACATCGAGCAGTGCAACCGCGCCATTGAGGCTTCGGAAGCAGGAGACGCGCGACCCGGCTGGGGCGAGACGCATGCCGATAGTCTGAAAGCGGAACTCCAGCGCGTCGCGGACCAACTCGAAGCCACGACACAGGACCGCAACAAGCTCCAGGATGAGCTAAGGCAGAAATCGCTAATCGTTGCCGACCTTTCCACACGACTCGATGCGTTATCAAAGAAGGTAAACGGGCCGCGGGACACCGGCGGTAGTGCTGGCGAGCCTGCGTTAACCGGCACCAATGGGGACGGCACAAGGTTTGTCGGTCAGATCAACCGGCTGCAGGAAGAGCTATATACCGAACGGCAGAAGAACAAGCGATTGAAGGGAGCATGACAGAAATGCTCGTTACCGTGACAGGCTTTGGGAGTGTTTGGCGCCGCCGCTTTGGAAACGACCAGAGCGATCCGAGGCGCTTTGCGCGCGCGGCATATTTCAATACAACAGGAGTTCCCGTCGGTGGGCAGATCCGCACTCGGCCCCGGATTGTCGGCCATGTGCGATTCAATGGCGTCGGAGGATTCAACCCGAATCATCCGCTGGGAATGATCAATAGCGTCTTTGAGTGCGCCGAGCCCTGCATTTGGCAGGGACAGAATAAGGTCCTCTTCAAGCACAGGCTTCCAGCTCCGCAGCAGCCCGACTACTTCCTAGTTGTGGTCCGAGCCAATGAGGTCGGACACCTCGACGTGGGGTCGCCGGCATGGAGATCGGAAGGCACCCTTCTGATTTCCTTCAGCGAGTGTCGTGACCAACAGGAGGCGATGCTGTTGATGCCACTCGACAGTTGGTTGCGCACGGATCTCGGCCAGTTTGTGCTTCGGCCATTCGTGTCTTGGCCCTGGAGTGCGCGGCTTCAGCTGGAGTCTGCATAAAGTACGGCGAGCAATGCGATATCCGCGAGGCTCTATTCAACTTAACCAATCGCGCGACCTGCCGCTCCTGCGCCAAATCTTACGCTCGGAATTCGTGACCCATTCTCAATTGTTCGAGTTCACGCAACTTAACCACTACGAGCGGAGTCGTAATTCGTTCCACTGGAGGATGAGAAGATTAGTTGACCGCGGACTGGTGTTGCGGCAGACACTCGTGGCCGGAACCGGAGATACTGTGTATTCGGTCGCAAGCAGCGCAGCAACGTTGCTGCAGAGCATGGGCGAGTACTGCCTGGTCGGGGGTGGCCGAACCGACGCAGAGAAGGCGAACAGAAATGTCCTACATGCCATCGGACTGAACGACATCCAGCTCAGCGCGTTGCGCGCCGGATTGCTCGTGCGCTGGATGGGATCGATGGAGATCCGTTCTCAGAATGAGCTGACCGCGTTCGGCTTTGCAAAGGACTACGACGCAATTGTGACGGTTCGCACGGATGTTGGGGAGCGCAGGTTTGCACTCGAGTACGAACGAACCCCGAAGCCAGCGAAATGTTACCGAGCAATCGCCGCTTGCATGAGCCAGGAAGTTCACGTGAATCGACTGCTTTATTTGGTTGCGAACTACGACATTCTTCGATTCGTTTCAGGCTTCTTCACTAAGGCGGTGTACCCGATCTTCTTTGGTCTGCTTACGGATTGGCATTCCCATCTGCTTGAAATGCCAGTCTTAGACGGTCTTGGGAAACGCGCATTTCCTTTGCAGCAAGCTTTGAATGGCGGTACACCGAAAGTCGAGGCCACGTCGACCGCGACTAGCTACCGTTTGCCCTTTCATTGACCTTTCTATGGCCGCTCATTGACTGGCCATTGGCTCTTCTGGTTGCCTGCAAGTCATAGAACTTCCATGCTTTATCTATTTACTATCCTGAATTTGGGTGGTGGTGTTTGCAGTGTTTGCGGCTCGGAAATAGAATCTTAGATCATCTGGGAGTAATTCGGTTACTCGAAAAGAGCTGGCTGGGCAGATGCATCATCGGGATCACGAAAGTTGCTTAACCCAACGCCAACTAAGCGAAAGCGCTGCTCTGGGGTCAGGCTCACACGGTCCCGGAGCGACAGCGCGATGCTCGTCAATTCCTCGCAAGAAGCGGGAGGAGAGCAGGGAGTATGGCTACGAGTAAGTCATGGTCCCCAGGGGCCCACAACGAAAGATGAAAATGGGGCCGAGATGGCGTAGCGTTTGTGCAGCCGCGTTGGCGACAGAGGCCGTTTCACTCTGGCGCTCGCAGAGCCCGCATACGAGTATGGCTGGGACGCTGAGAAGCACAACGAATTGTAGCCTCCAGAAGTTGCGGAGAGCACGTGTAGGAGATTTTCGCTTTTTCGAAGCGTCCAACGCCGCGCGGTGGAAAGGAGTCGCGCGATGGAAGTTGTCTATCCCTGCTGTTGTGGTTTGGACGTACATAAGAAGAGCATTACCGCATGTGTGTTGTGGGCGGAGGCCAAGGGGAAGAGCCGTAAAGAGAAGAAGCGCTTCGGGACATTCACTCACGATCTGCTTCAGTTGGCTGATTGGCTTGTGCAGTGCGGCGTAACGCATGTGGCCATGGAGTCCACCGGAGTGTACTGGAAGCCGGTGTGGAACATTCTTGCGGAGCAGTTCGAGGTGTTGCTGGTGAATGCCCAGCACATCAAAGCCGTGCCGGGCCGGAAGACGGACCAGAAAGACAGCGAGTGGATTGCGGACTTGCTGCAGCACGGATTGCTCCGCGGGAGTTTCGTGCCCCCGCAGCCCATACGTGAACTTCGAGACCTCACCCGGTATCGCGTGAGTTTGGTACAGGAGATCAATCGGATTGCGAATCGAATTCAGAAGGTGCTGGAGGATGCCAACATTAAGTTGGCATCGGTAGCGACCGATGCTTTGGGTGCTTCGGGGAGAGCGATCTTGCAAGCCATGCTCGCCGGGGAGCAAGACGCTGCCCGGCTGGCAGAGATGTCCAAAGGGCTGCTGCGGAACAAGATTCCAGAACTGCGGCTGGCGCTGGAAGGTTCTATAAAGGGAGAAGTCAAGAAAAAACACATCTCCTTCGGCCGGAATTTTTCTTGCTTCTCAGCCCACTTGATTGAGGGGGATTGGTTCTGACCTACCGCTCCATGTGCTCGGTTGCGGGGCAATGTGCCGCCACGGTTTGGGTTTTCACTGTCAGCGGTTTTCATCGCTTCTTCGCGACGAAGCCTGTCCGTTCCGAAACCAGCAAAGCAGAACGTGGTCGTTTGGTGTCAACCATGGTTCTATCCGGGACTCGTGGCCCATAGCTTTTTCTGGTTATCCGAGAGGGCCTAGGGTCGCATGTGAGACTAGGTGCCCGAAGCACGCAGCGCCTAACTTACCAGCTGAGACTCGCTCTCGAACCAGAGTGTCTCGAGAACCCAACAGCCACCGCCAGAGAAATCCCCAGAGATGGAGCGGACTCGATCAGAGACACTCAAGCTGTTTGTGGTTTCAGATGTTGGGCGTCGAAGCACCCTCCTCTCTTCCACACCATCAACACGATGGTGGCAATCTTCCTGGCCAGGGTTAGACGCGCCATCTCCGGCCGGATGCCCTTGCTCAGCAAAGCTGCGTAGAACTCTTGAAAGGGACCGGGTTTGCTCGAAGCCACGATCGCCGCGCCCTTAAACACATTCTTCAGGTCATGATTGCAGTTGCGGTTCAGTCCGCGAATGGAGCTCTGCTTCTTTGCTCGTTGCAGCTGTCCATCGACTCTACGGTGATCGGCGCTGCTTTGTGTCTCGATGCCAAATCCACTGTAAGTCCATAGCGGCCTCTTGGTGCGGAAACGGTGCGGAGTCTGCAGAATGCCAAGCAGTACGGCTGAGCGGATCGGACCGATCGACGGAATCTGGCACAGCCGTTTCCAGGCCTGGTGTTTCTTGCCCTCTGCCAACAGCTCCCGCCGCACTTCCTGACGCACCGTTCGCAGCGCATCGAGTTGTTGGTAGTAAAACTCCGCCCGCCGGCGCACTCCCGGTTCGCCGATCTTCCCCAGCCACTCGGCACGATGGCGCGGTGCATAGACCTGCTTGCCGGTGCAAGGAATGGCCCAACTACGATAGATGGCCTTCACGCGTGACATGACCCGTCCGAGATCTTTGGTGATGGTCAGATAACTGCGCACCAGTTCCTTCAGACTTCGCAGCCCGTGTTCACCGTGATAGACGGGGTTGAGATGATTGAGGCGCAGCAGTTCGGCCAACCTCCGCGCGTCGATCTTGTCACTCTGGCTGCCTTCCCGCATGGAGGCATTCTTTCGCGGATCGCACACCACCAATTTCGTCACGTGCGGTTTCAGCAAGTCGTACAACCAGGCGGCCGAGGTTCCTTCTTCAAACGTGACGTGCAGGTCTCCACGCAGTCCATCGATAAACTGCAGGATCATGCTCGCTTTTGTCTCGATCAGGCTTTCCATCACGATCTTTCCAGCACCATTCATCACCGCAATCGAAATACTTTCCTTGTGCACATCCATACCGATATACTTTTTGCTATCCATTGAGGGCGTTCCTTTCCGTAGGGATTGAGGCAAGCGCCCAAAACCTACACCAAAAGGGGCGCCCTTTTATATTGCGTCGCATGACCGAGCATCACCGATTTTTGCTCCGACAGCTTTTCGAGCACCTGCGCTTCACGGAATCGAAACTGAGTGAGATCGAGCAGGAGATCGATAGACGCATGCGCCCTTTTGAGGATAAGGTCACTCGACTATGCACCATTCCCGGAGTCGATCGGGTGACCGCTTGGGGAATGCTGGCGGAAATAGGAATGAACATGAATCAGTTTCCGTCTTCCGGGCACCTGGCTTCTTGGGCTTGTTTGTGTCCTGGGAGTTTTGAGAGCGCCGGGAAGCGGTTGAGCGGCAAGATGCGCAAGGGCAATGTCTCGCTCCGCCGTTGTCTGGCGCAGGCGGCCTGGGCCATCTCGATGATGAAGAACAACTACCTCTCGGCGCTGTACCGGCGCATTGCTGCTCGGCGGGGAGCCAAGCGCGCGGTCATGGCGGTAGCTCATGCACTGCTGGAGATTGCCTATCACATGCTGAAGCGTAAGGAAGACTACCGGGAACTCGGTGCGGACCACTTTGACCGGATCGACGTGAACCGCATCCGCCGATCCTTGGTCAGCCGACTGGAACGCCTGGGCCACAAAGTGACCTTGGAACCGCTTGCTCAGACCGCCTGAAGGTATTTTCGTAGGAGTGAGAATCTTGAACTCGCTCGTCTTCAGTTTGAGGACCACGGTGCGAGCAATGCGCAATTCCTTGCGCGATGCGGTCCAAGTTTTTTCCGCGAGACGACGGATCATTGGCTCGGTATCGGTCAGCGGGACGTCGTGCTCAAAAGTGTCCTCAGCGGATACGGATTGTGTTCGTTTGTCTGGGATTACTTCGCTGTTGTCCACGCCTCGAGCCAACTCGTACAGACGTAGCCCGTAGCGGACGAAGTGACGCTCGAGTGTCGATAAATCCAGCTTTCGCAAATCCCCCACCGTCTGTGTGTCTAACTTCTTCAGCTTTTCTTCTGTCACCTTGCCTACTCCAGGCAGCTGTCCGACAGGCAGTGGCAATAGGAATTGATCCACCTCTTCAGGCTGGATGACGAAGAGCCCATCCGGCTTTCGCCAGTCAGAGGCGAACTTCGCGAGGAATTTGTTCGGCGCTACGCCTGCTGAGGCCGTCAAATTCAATTCCTCGCGGATTTGTTCGCGAATGGCTCGCGCCACGCGTGTGGCGGTCGGCAAGCCGGTCTTGTTCTCAGTAACATCGAGGTATGCCTCGTCAAGAGATAGCGGCTCTACCAGATCGGTGTGACGCCTGAAGATTTCGCGCGCGAAACGTGAGACAGCCCGATAGCGCGGAAAATCCGGAGGGACGAAGACGGCGTTGGGGCACAGTCGTTCGGCCCGAGTTGCTGGCATGGCGGAGCGCACGCCAAAACGTCTCGCTTCATACGAAGCGGCACAGACCACAGAGCGGTTGCCGCGCCAAGCCACAACTACAGGCTTGCCCCGTAGTTGGGGATCGTCCCGCTGTTCAACGGACGCATAGAACGCGTCCATGTCGATATGGACAATTTTGCGCACGGTCGTCTGGCAATCATCTTATTCCGGAGCCTCAGGCGAGTGCGAGCCCAACGTGGTCAACACTATTTTCGTATCGAGGCTTGGACGGACGCATGTCCACGCGGGGTTTTGCACCAATGCACAAGCGTTGTATAGGAAGGGAGGAGATAGGGAGATGAAGAACGTTCAGTTGATTACAGACGGGTCTTGCATCGGGAATCCAGGTCCAGGAGGTTGGGCTTGCATTCTCCGGTACGAAGGTGAGGAGCGAGAACTCTCAGGAAGTGAAGCGCGGACAACTAACAACCGCATGGAGCTGGCCGCGGCCATCAACGGTCTGCGAGCGCTGCGAGATAGGTGCGACGTGGAATTAGTGACCGACTCTCAGTACCTCAAGCAAGGCATCACGGAGTACCTGGCACGCTGGAAAGCGAACGGCTGGCGAACCTCAAATCGAAAGTCCGTACAGAACCAGGATCTGTGGCGCGAGCTCGATGAACTGGCCTCGAAACACGTGGTCCGCTGGGCTTGGGTTGCCGGCCATGGCGACCACGATCTCCAGAATCGGTGTGATGCCCTGGCTCTAGCCGCTGCTCGAAGGCAGGATGGTCGTTGAACCTTGACCATGGTTTGAGGTTCGAGTTAGGCCTGAACGGGGTTACGAGAGCGCGCAGCCTTGTGAGTTGCAATTTTTTGGGCCATTGAGAGCAGGAGTTTTCTGTCCCCTTCCTCTGTCCTGGCTAAGAGACGGCGCAACTTTGTCAGAAACCGAGCATCCTTGCCGGTGGCGCCCCACACGATGTCCGCTGCGGTCTTTCTCTTGGGAAGGTTGGGAAGCTCGGGAGGTTTTTCTCCGTCATAAAAGAGTTGGTAGATGGGAACCTCTAAAGCCCGAGCGAATTTCTCAATCGTTTCCACGGCTGGAACGGTGTGACCGTTCTCCACCCGCGAGACGTAGCAGCGAAGCAAGCCTGTTCGCTTTTCAATGTCCCCTTGCGAGAGCTTCTTTTCTTCACGTATGGCCCGCAAACGATCTCCAATAAGCACCTTCGGCCTCCTTGCTTTCTTTAGCGCTTTCAGTTGTCGGGGACTCTAGACCCTAGCATAGCCTGTGAGCAAAACGAAATGTCATTTCTTGGCTCTGCGATTACAGCGTTGGACCTTTGGTTCGTACCCTTGGTATGCGTATCTCCGTATCTTTTACTTCTGCTTCGCACTTGAGAGGAGGAAACCAATGTTTGGAAAGATGAATGTGATCCCAGTGGTTGATCTTCGGAACGCACCAGACGATGTCGGCAGATGCTCGGATGGGGCGGTGAAGAGACTGCTGGATGTGACTGAGAACCCCAAGATCGAAAAATGGGTCCAGTTCCCGAAGGCCCTGTTCGTGTTCCTTGTCGTTCCAGGGGACCCCGAATCCGGCGCCTTCTACATCTACGACCGTCATTCAAGGGTTTGGTCCTGGTTAGACTTTGAAGACGAGAAATTCGGCGGCTACACGGTAAGCGACTATGAAAGATTGGTTCGTGATTGCCGATTCCTAGACCTCGTGGAACGTCCCCACCTGCTTTCGAGCAAGAATCGATGGGTCGTTCAGCCGGGTCTTCGACCGCAGCAAAGCGTTGAAATTGCGGAGGCTGGGATGGAGAAGCTCGCCTAACGCAAAACGGCCGTTCCTCTGAGCTGTTTCGTCCCCGGTAATCCCAATCGGACCAAAGCCTTAGGACCTAGTCTCAGTTATTTGACAAAAGCTAGGTGTGGGTTTAGGTAGAGCGCGAGCTTTCTGTGCCTGGAACTGCTCGGAAAGGAGAAGCCGTGGAGGCTGCGATTAAAGCAACTTCGGAGATGGTTCGGGACTACAGCCGCCTCTTTGTAAATCGTGGGGCTTATACGCTTCAATCTTCGCGGCCACATCCTGAGAGCGGGCGTCACTATTACTTTCGACCGAAGGCAAGGGGGACGGGCAAGCAGTTGAGCCTCACTGCTACCACGATCCGCCGTCACCTCGAAGGCGAACTCACCATCGGGTTATACGCGATTAACCCCTCAACACAACGATCGAAGTGGGTCGCGATTGATGCCGATTATACCGGGGCGATGGAAGACCTGCTTAGGCTGCAGTACTTCCTACAGAAGGACAAGGTGGAGGCCGCCTTGGAGATGAGCAAGCGGGGTGGGCATCTGTGGATTTTCATGGAGAGGCCTGCCTTAGCTCGTGAGTGCCGAATTTACATCTACAACTTGGCATTGAAACTCGGAGTACGAATCAGAGGCGCTGGCTTGGCGGAAGGCATCGAAGTCTTCCCGAAGCACGATGAGTTGCGAGAGGGCGAATTTGGGAACGCCATTCGTGGACCGCTTGGAATTCATCGCGGCGCAAACCGACGCTATTGGTTCTACGGGGCGGATTACGATCTGGGGGAACAGGTCTCATATCTGAACCGCCTTCGCAAGGTGGGCGAGGAACAGCTACGGACATTCATTGCGGGCAAAACCATGCCACCTGAGTTTGATAGAAAACGCCCCTCGGCAGACCAGTTTGTTCCCTTCACTCGTACATCCGGTCCTGAGTTTCGGATACTGGACCATGTGGGCAAAGTTCGAAAGGTTGGCAGGAACTATGTTACGCAATGTCCGTCGTGTGCCGAGGCCGGTCAGGACCGAAGTGGCGACAACTTAGCGATCTCCATCGAAGACCCGCGGAAGTACATCTGCTGGGCAGGTTGCCGCAAAGAAATGATTCGTCGGGCGGTGGGTTGTCCGATCCCTGCTCGGCGATCCGCGTGAGGGGGTGGCGGATGCCTGACAAACAAGATTTCTTAGCGCGTCGAGGGCTGACTCTGTCGAGGCGAGTGCTACGGCGCTTGAATGAGGTAGGCATTTTTGCGCAATCCCAGGTGAGCCTTGAACACCAGCATCTCGCCAAACGCTATGTAGTTCGAGGAATCGAATCAGGCGGAGCCGTGAAGGACCTCGGTCGGTACGTGACATTCTGTGGGCCGGAGGGTGAGCCACTGACTTATCTCCATCCAATCGATGCCATCGGAGTGAACGGAGTTCATGCAGTGGTGGTAGCTCCAGTCCTTGTGCGAATCGAATTGTTTCGCGCAGGCCGGACCTGCCAACTGCTCATTACAAAGCACGAACCCGGCAAGGCCGAACATGGCAGACGGCCTCCGCTAGAGAACAGAATTCTCTTTCGTGGCGTGAATGGCCTCGTTGATCTGGAACTGTTACGTGCAGGCGCTGACTTGGCCGGACGATCGGTCATGCCCGAGTTCTGGTCACGCGCCGGCGAAGTGCTTGGAATTCCAGCCGTATTTGCCGCTGCAGTTGGGTCGGCAACCAAAGGTGTGAGTTGTGTCGGCTGCTCGCATTCGCATTACCTCGCTGCTCCGGCCGCCGCCGTCGGGGTCGCTGGCTTGAGCCTCTGATCAGATCCGATCGGCGTGGAGGAACAGATGCAAGCAGAATACTCAGCCGCTCTAGCGTCACCACCCGGTGCATCTCCGGTGCATGGTGAAAAAGAAGAAGAAAACCCTGTAAGCGCCGAGGCACCTGAACAACGGGACCTGTTCGCCCGTGCCCAACGGCGTAAGCTGCTTGATGAAAGGAAGTCAATCACGCACAGGTTCTCGGTTGGGGGTCACGAGGGCTATATCATTGTCGGAATGTACGAGGAGGGAACGCCGGGCGAGATCTTCATCAAGATGGCCAAGGAAGGCTCCACGCTCTCCGGCTTCATGGATGGGGTTGCGCTTTCAATCTCGATCGGTCTTCAGTATGGTGTGCCGTTGAAAGTTTTCGTGGACAAGCTGGCGAACACGCGCTTTGAGCCTTCCGGATTCACGGAAAATCCGGTCATTCGTTATTCGAGTTCTGTGCTGGACTATGTTGCGCGCTGGCTCGGCGGCAAATTCCTCTCATCGGAATATCTGAAACCGAGGGCCGCATTGAGCGACCAGGATATGATTCGTCCGGCTATTAGTTCGTCAGCCGTAAACGCGGCAAACCGCAAACTGATTCAGTCAAGCAATGGTGGCGGTGCGAGCGGAGATGCTCCGTCATGCCCGACTTGCGGCATGCTCATGGCGCCGAACGGCAGTTGCTACAAGTGCGTCAACTGCGGAAGCACAAGCGGTTGCTCTTAAGAAGGGATTCCCCTGAGACGAGTCAGACGAGTTTTGTGTGCAGAACCTTTGGAAATCCCTAAGGTTCTGCACACGGACTCTGAGAGAGCAGGTAGGTTCCGGCCCAGTGGATAATGACGAGGAGCTATACCGGTTGGTGTTTGATGTACCTGCCTTTCTAGAGGAGTCAGCCGGGTTAGTTGTTGCACCTCCTGTATGATTGGAGGCCACCTCGTGGGGGGCGATGATGAGTTCGAGGGTTTACATTATTGCAGGACCGAATGGCGCGGGTAAGACGACTTTCGCGCGTGAATTCTTACCCAATTATGCAGATTGCAAGAATTTCATCAACGCAGATTTGATTGCACAAGGTGTGTCACCGTTCTCGCCGGAAGCTGCTGCCTTCCGTGCCGGGCGGCTGATGTTGGAGGAGATCGATCTCTATGCAAAGCGCGGCGACAGCTTCGGCTTCGAGACTACACTTTCGGGCCGGAGTTATCTGAGTTTGATTCGTCGTCTCAAAAGACGGGAGTACGAGGTTCACGTTTTCTACCTGTGGGTGCCGAGTGTTGAACTCGCTCTTTTGAGAATCAGAGGGCGGGTCTCGTTAGGAGGCCATGATGTGCCTGCGGCTGACGTGCGCCGCCGCTTCGAGCGGTCCATCCGAAACTTCCTGGTTCATTATCGGCCGCTCGCCGATTCGTGGACTCTCTACGACAATACAGCTGCAATGCCTAAAATCATTGCATCGGAGGAACGGGGCCAGCTTCAGATAGGCGAGACAGCGTTGTACAATGATTTAGTCAGGCGCTACGGAAAGCCATGATTAAAGAACCTCCCAAGGTCGTCGAAATACCAATGCCCGAACGCGGCCTTATAGCGCTCAAGGTGGCCGTCAAAAAGGCAATTGAGGAGCACGCGCGAGAAGGGTTGCCAATTTACGTCTGGCGTGACGGCAAAGTGGTGGAAATCCCCGCCGATGAATTACGGGCGCAATCGATCCTCTTGGGTGCGGAATCAAAATAAGAATCCCTCCTTTCATGTGAGCCTGCTGCCCGAGGTTCTAGGCTTGAGCGGGAAAAAGTCCTTTAGAGATGCCCGGCTAACCACTGTGCGAGCGTGTCTCGCTTTACGCTCAGAGAACGAGCGCATCCCCTGTCCAGTGCCCCTTCCATCCTGATTCTCCTGACCGATGCCTGTTGCGAACTTTAATTGAATGCGGCCTGCTCACTCTCACAGCGAAATCCGAAGTCCGTGTCTTGAGGACTGCCTCGCTTCGCGGGTCTCGGAGTTGAACCTCTGAATGGAAAGGAGAACGACACAATGGAACAGTCCCAACTTTTGGCGCACTGCGGCAGTTCGAAAATCACCCGAGAAGAATTGAAGGTGATCCCCACGCCCGCAGGGAGCGCAACCCATCAACCGCTTCCGCACTTCGAGATTGTCGGGGCATTAGTCGAAACGCTTAGCTTCCGACAGATCTCGGTGGTGAGGGAGGAATACGCGGTTTCGGGTGACGGCATGAAGATGTTCGGCGTGCTCGACCTTGAAACCACATTCGACGGATGCCGATCCTCAGTCGGCGTCCGAAACTCCAACGACAAGTCCATGCGGCTGGCCCTCACAGTCGGTTACCGCGTGCTGGTGTGCGACAACATGGCATTTCATGGAGATTTCACGCCTGTGCTCGCCAAGCACACCAAACATCTCAGCCTCGTAGACATCCTCTCAGTTGGAGTGGACCGCATGCAGCGGAACTTTGAGTCGATGAGGAAACAAGTGGACGCATGGAAGGGGACGCGCCTGCCGAACGATACAGCGAAGCTGGTCATCTACCAGGCATTCGTGGAAGGCAAGCTCGACGCCCCGAAACACTTGGCCCGGCGCGTTCACGACGCGTATTTCAACCCTCGCGTCGAGGAGTTCGCTCCGCGAACCGTGTGGAGCTTGTCCAACGCCTTCACGAGTGCGTTCAAGGACCTCGACCCCATCCCTCAGTTCAAGACAACCGCAAAACTCGCATCGTTTCTCGAGCTGGCCACAGCCTCCTCCAATTGATCGCATCAAAACCGCTCGATTGCTGTGAGCAGGGGCAAGGGAGGTAGCCTTTGGGGGCTGCCTCCCAACCTCCTGTGGGCCATGCGCGATGACATTTGAATACCCGCTTTAGGCATGGAGTTGTCTTAAGCGCCGCGGCCGCCTCTTCCGACCAGATTGGCCTTCCGGGAAAACGCACTCACCAAGTTCGTTCTTTTGAACCTCGATCAAAAGCGGGCGCCAGCTCACGAACAGCCAATCGGGAGGATATCCATGAAGTGTGTCATCTGCGGTCAACCTATCGAAGAAGGACGCAAGCAAGGTCAGCCGCCACTGCTAGCGAAATATTGCTTGAAGTGCCGGGCGGAGCGGCGGCGCCGTGCAAGAGTAAAGTACACCTGGCTGCCGGAGCATGACGCCTATCTCAAAGCACATTATTTCGGAGGGCTGAATCGTCGCTTTCAAGTCCTCACCCGCTTGGTTCGCATGACCGGTTTGCCGCGCTGGTACATCAAGCGGCAGGCCGCACGGTTGGGCCTGACGATGAAGATGGAACGGCGGCCTTGGACGCAGGTGGAGTTGGATCGTCTTGAGATCCTAGTGGGTCGTCTGTCGTCAGCAACAATCGCGAAACGGTTGCGTCGTCCGGAAAGCTCCGTCGTCAACAAGTTGAAGCGATTGGGCACCTCCCGACGCGTTCGAGACGGCTACACGATGCGGGAGCTTGAACTGTGCCTGGGGGAGGACCACCACAAGATTGCCGGGTGGATCAAGAACGGATGGCTGCAGGACCGCCTGCAGGGCACACACAGGCACGATGGGAATGGCAACGATATTCATCGCATCCGTGAACAGGACACCCTCGACTTCATCAGGAACCATCCACAGGAAATCAACCTCGGCAAAGTGGACCAAATGTGGTTCTTGGATCTTGTGCTGCTGAAAGGAAGGGAAGTGCGTGAGGCAACATTCCCTCGAAACACTGATGCAGCAGAGGACCCAGCAGCGTAACCGATTTTTGCATGACGCATGCTGCTAAGCCAAAGCGCGTAAGCGTCGTATTCATGGCCGCAGACGTGAGCGCCGCGATGGATGACCCTGTTTGGCCCATTACTGAGTAGAATTGACCTAGTCGGTCCCAACAGGCTCCGATGTGACACGATGAACCAGCGCCACATTGAACGCAATCTTCTCCGCTGCAGACTTCTCCTCACTCGAAGCGCAATTCAGCGCTTAGGCCTGCGCACCCCAGGTGAAATTCGAGAAAATAGAGCTGATTTTCTCCGCGAATGCCACACGGTCTTCAAGAGAGCTCTCCGACTCCTCATTGATGACATGCTGAACCTTGAGGTGCTCCTCGCTGAACTCGACAAGACCCGGGACAATCAAAAACAGCTCATCTCGAAGTATCGCTACTGGCTCCGAATTCTCGAACTGGCCTACGATTCCTTTCTTTGGATCTCCGCCGATTACGACCGTAGCGATGTGGTCAAATACTACAAAGCCCCAAAACACGGGACCCTCCTCCATCAAAACGTGCAGTCCGTGCTCGAACTCACGGACGAGTTCAACAAAGAGCCCGATGTCTTCGCCATTCCCCTCGATTTCAGCCGGTTTGCTTGCATCGGCGACCTCCTCCGGATTCGCCGACATTCCGATGGACGGGTCTCCCACGATTTCATTGAAGTCAAAGAGGGCAAGGTAAATGACGCAGTATTCGATGTTCTCAAATCGAAAGACCCGGATCGCTATTCCGAGTTCTTTGACGAGTATGGTGAGAAAGGCATCGCTCAAATCAAGCGAGTCGTCAAGCAGAGGGAGGTAGGCAACAGCCGCATCAAGCGATTGGGACTACAACCTGGCATCTATCAGGAAAAAGAAGCGGTGCGCCTGGTGACCGAAATGCCCAGCGGCCAGGCACACTCCTACGCTGATTCCATCGAATCGCTGGTTCACAGCGCAAGGAAGGGAAGGCATTCCGTGGACACTATCGACGGCTGCTTGGTTATAGTCGCCCTCGATGGCACTTCGGAACAGAATTACCTGCGAACTGACTATGTCGCGCGCTGCGTGATCCAGGCCGCATTCCGCGAAGCTACTGCGCCCGGCGATTTGGAAAAACTCTCCCAAGCGCTCGACAGCATCGAATTTACCGACTGGCGATCTGGCTTCGGCTCTGTCTTTTGCATCCCGCCTTTGCTCCGACCCCTCTCCGCACGCTGCCTTCTGGACCTTCTGTTCGGGCGTATTCGCTTGCACCTGTATTTTGACCCCGCCTCCTTCCTCCGCCTTTGCGCCGACTCGGGGGTGTGTGCCGGCTTTCTCAAGAAACGCATCACAAATCGGCTGCGCTCGACGTTTGGCTGGAAAAAAGGCCAGGTTCCACTATTCGGCGGACGGGCGATCGGATACATAACTGGAGGGGTAACGGACATTCTCGTACCAAGCTATCTGGACGAAATTTTCTTCAACTGGCGAAAGCCCTCCGCCATTGTGCGCCACATAAAACAGATCGAGTCTGAATTTCCGACTCCGGGAGCAGGTAGCACAACCGAGCCACCGGTAACGCAATTCTTTTCGCAAAATGACCTTGAGTCCGCCTAGAAGCACTGCAACGCAGACTGAAACACCTTGCATTGACGCATACGGCGATTAACGCGCATTGTGTCTAGCCAGAAATACCAATCGAAGTCAGCCATTCGACAATTGGAGTCTTCCGGTCGTAAATTCGTACCTTTGTCGCGCAGAGGATGTCGTTCGCGTGCGCTTCCTGCGACAAGTCGTCCGTCGCATAAAACTCGCAGTAGGCTGCGTTCTCCATGTGGTAGCAGTCGTCCAATGTATCTCGGGCAAGAGCGCGGTCACGATAACACCGCCAATCCATATACAAATCTCCGCGTACCAAGGCGCGCGCCAGCCTATACCGTTGGGCAGACAGGATCTTCCTTGCTATCCGCTTGATATCCCTCGCCCTGAATTCCGGAAACAGACGAGAAATGTGCTTTCTCAGGCAGGCTGGACCCAATTCCCGGAAGGTAACCTCCAAAAAAGCTGGAAAGGTTGCGATCTCCTTGCCTTCCATGAGTTCCCTCCACACGGCCGCTCGCTGCGAACTCTCTGCTCGGAATGCCTGTACTTGTTGCGAGCGGAAATTAAGAATTTTGTCCAGCTGTGGCCCCAACTGTCCTCGGGCAAGTTTTCGTATTTCCCCAGCCTCTCGTTCATAATCCTCGGCTTGGTAGAAACACCCCACCTCCCGCACTTGCCCATTCGCGCATTTCACCTCTTCTCGTAACAGGTCGACGACTTGCTTCGCACACGGAATCCGAAACGTCATGAACTGCTCCAAGTAGCAAAAAAGAGGCTTGGCCTTTTCCTGTCTGCCGGGCCGGGTGGAGCGGAATGTTTTGGACAGCTCGTAGCGAAGATGCGGGCTGAAGACAAGTTCCGCCCCGTTCTCTCTTAGACTCCGGACCAAGCCCGCGGGATCCACGGATTGTTCGTAGAGTTTGTTCCACAAGGTCGTATCAAGGTAGATGGTTCGTCGCATCACATGGTCCGTTCGCTATCTAAAGTGAACTCATCCATCGCAACCTATCGTCCCCCGATGAACACAGTTACGGTCACATCATTTTGTCATCTCTCTCAAGTTTCATCGTTTTGACCTTCCTGCTGAAAACCTGCGCCTGGACCGCGCGCTTTTTCTGTCAAGGCTCTAACGCTTCGCTCCGATGAACGCGCAAACCGAACGGCCTTGACAGCGCGGACGGCCAGTCGCCTTCCCCCACCATGAAGGGATTTGTTCTTCATGCGCGGCTCCCCGCCGCGCCTCTGAAAAGCAAACCCCAAATCCACAAGAAGGAGTCTTCCGAAATGCGAAAGACAGAAAGAAAACCTTTGTTTGACCTGGGCCAACTCGTTGCCACACCCGGCGCGCTGGCCGCTCTCGAAAAATCAGGCCAATCTCCGATGGAGTTCCTCTCGCGCCATGTGACAGGCGATTGGGGAGAGATTCCTGAAGAAGATCGCAGGGAAAACCAATTCAGCTTGGAAAAGGGATTCCGCCTCATGAGCAGCTACCGAACGACGGCGAACGATGTGGTGTGGGTCATCACGGAAAGTTCGAGATCACACACCACCCTCTTATTGCCCCAAGAATATTAGTCCGAGCGATTTGGAGAAAAGGAGAAGAAAAGCGATGAGCGCAACTATCGTAACAAGTGAAGCGAAAGCAGTACCGCCCGTAGTTTCGTCCGTCCAGGATATTCCGCTAGAAGCGATCCGCGAATCCAGTAGCAACCCTCGCCGAGTTTTCGACGACTGTCAGCTCCAGGAGTTGGCGACCAACATCCAATTGCACGGCGTCTTACAGGCGATTCTTGTGCGTCCGTCGCCTGACGGTGCGGAGGGAACATACGAGCTGGTCGCTGGCGCCCGGCGCCTTCGTGCTTCGAAATTGGCCGGAAAGAACACGATCCCTGCAACGGTGCGGAACTTGACGGATGCCGAGGCGCAAGAAGTTCGTTTAATTGAAAATCTGCAACGAACAAATATCCACGAGCTGGACGAGGGAATCGGCTATCGATCCCTGATTGGCTTGCGGCCGGATTTCTACACCGTCGAGACCATTGCGGCGCAAGTTGCAAAAAGCCCGTCGTATGTGAAGGGTCGCATTTCTCTCACTGAGCTCATCCCGGCCGCGCAAACGGCGTTCTACGATGGCAGACTCACTGTCGCCCACGCGCTGGAGATCGCGAGACTTCAGCCACGGGATCAAGAGAGAGCCCTCATGGAATGTTTTCCGGGCCATCGCAGCACAGGCTCGATCCTGAAGGACCGCAAGGCAGAGGCGCTGACAGTCCGGCAGCTCCGCGACTGGATCGAAAGCGAAATCCACCTCGACCTGAAAAATGCGTCTTTCGATACGGATGACGCCAATCTACTGCCTGCGGCTGGCGCATGTTCGGTGTGTCCCAAGCGGACGGGGAATAATCCCTTGCTGTTTCCTGAGATCAAGAACAAGTCTTTGTGCATGGATCCAGCCTGTCACCAAGCCAAGGTCCAGGCGTTCGTTCAGCTACAGGTCGAGCCCTTGGTAAAAGAAGGGAAAAGGCCAGTTCAGATTTCGGAGAGCCCTTCCTGGCAGGTGCACACTAAGGCGCCCAACACGCTCTACGAAGGCCAGTATCGTCGTGCGGAGCGCGAGGGAGAGTGCCCGCATACACAGGTCGCAGTTGTCGTGGACGGCCGCAAAACGGGAGCCGTCATGCACGTCTGCACGGACGAGAAGTGCAAGACACACCGGCAATTCTCTCACTACGAAATATCGCCACAGGAGAGAAAGCAGCGCCGGAAGCTTGCGCTTGCGATCCGCGTCCAGAAGGAATCACGTTCGCGCATTTTACAGGCGGTTCGGCAGAGGCTTCCTCGTGCATTGGCGCGCGCTGACTTCGAGATGGTTGCGCTGGATTACTTCCGTCGCCTGGGGCACGACAACCACCATCGGTTGTTCCAGGTCTACGGCTGGGAAGAGAAGAACACGAAGACATCGTGGGGTGGAAATTTAGTGGACCATGAAAAGTTGGCGCAGGCTCGCATCCGAACCATGACAGCTGCCGACCTGAACCGTTTTATGGTGACGTGCGCGCTCATTGCGGACCTTTATTGCCCAGGCTACAGTTCTGCAGAGGTGCTTTCGAAGGAAACGAACCTCATGCGGATTGCTGTTCGCTACAATGTAAACGCATCCAAGATCGCAGCCAGGGTCGATGCAGAGTTGTCGAGCAAACGAAGGGTTGGCAAAGGTCAACGCCGCGATTCCAGATAGCCCAAGTCGAAGCCTGGACTCTTGGAGTCGTATGAGACCGACACCAAATAGACACCAAAAACTGCTCCTTCACGGCTGCGAAGTCGGAACTCGTACCCCCACCGGTCGTGCGGATGGCCTTTTCTTGGTGTCTATTTGGTGTCTATTTTCGGAGAGCACCAGGCAGACTTACCGGTACGCGACAGACGCAATGGAAAGCAAGCTAAAGCCTGTGCCTTCAGCATGGTATGGGGATTCCCTGCGTTTTCAAAGGGATGAGCCGGACGGCCGGAGGAGAATCCCCCCCTCTCCGCCAGATTCTTGCAACTGTTGGAGTTAGAGGAAATTCGCTTACGGTCTAGGCGAGTGATTGCGCGGCTCTTTATCACAGTTTTATCCCAATCAACTTACTGGACGGCTTGCTCGCCAGAGTCGAGCTTGCTGAATAGTTGTTCGACCTGCGCCATTCCATTTGCCGTCACTTCTGGCACGTCCTTAATGTAGTGCAAGAGAGTCGTGTTGACGTTGGAATGCCGCAACAGCCCTTTGGCTGCCATTGGATCGCGTGTTATCGCGGTTAGCTGCGTAGCGATCCCGCGCCTGAGTGAATAGAAGCCATGCCACTCAGGACGCTTCGCTCCAGAATCGCGATAGTTTCTAGGGTTGCGGAGTGCTGGCCGAATGACTTCTCTAGCCAGCATGTTAAGGTCGAGCGGCTTCGGGTTTCCGTCCTCGCTGAGTTTCACGCCGCGCAGAATGGAGCCCTTCTCTGGATTGCGTTCCGCTTCGCGTAACTCCACGAGAAGCGCTCGCAACGGCTCAATCACAATCACAGGCTTTGCAGCTCGCGCAGTCTTCGGAGCGGTTGTGTGTTTGCGCCACACGCTCTGCTTCACGCTGAGAGTTTTGCCATCATAGTCCTCCCAACGCGCCCCGCGTGCTCGCCCGGACGTAGGCCAGCAAAGAACATCAAAGCAACCGCCGTTTGAGCTTGCAGCTTCTGACGTTCCTCTACCCCTTTGGCTCCCCTGAGCAGGTCGAGGATTGCTACAACTTCATCCGCCGTACTGGCGTGCGTTTCAGCAGGTGCGGCAGCTTTCCTGGGAATGATCGTTCCCTGTACGGGGTTAACCTCGTCGAGCACTCCAAGGTTTTTCGCGTAGGTGAAGATGCCGCTCAGGAGGGATTTCGCGTGCTGGAGTGAGAGACGGCTCCAACCCCTTCTCGCGAAATAAGTGAGCGTGTTCGCGGCGTCAACGGTTCTAAAGTCCCTCAGCCGAATCTCGCCCACTCGCGGGCAGAGCGCATCTTCCCAGAGTTTAGAGTAGCCGTGAACGGTTGAAGGTTTTAAGTTCTCGCGGATGTAGGCGTCGTAGTACTCGCTGACAAATACCGCGAGCGTGTGTGAGCTGCGGGCGTCAGTTCTGCCTTCGTTCAATGACCGGAGTTTTTCGGTCAGAGGCGGACGCACATCCGCCTTCGTCCGATAGCGGTCATCAACTTCGCAGAGTTTTTCAAAGCGCTGTTTGCGGACGGTCTGGCCGTTTTCGATTACGTCCTCGCGCCAGCGTCCGTACCAGCTTCCTCCTATTCGTTTGATAGTGCCGGTTTGTGTTTTCAATCAGTCCTCCTTTGGCAAATCTAGCTTTCCGCGGATGTACTCAGATACTGGAAGCCCTTGCTGTTTCGCACGCTCCTGCAATTCTCGCCATTGCCTCTTTGTGAGCCGGACAGGAATCACAAGTGAACGCACTTCTGAGCGAGCTTTCGGCGGCCTACCCATTCGCATGACTTATCGTATAGCGATAAGTCGGACAGCATGTCAAGCGCAAATTAGCTTGTGGCAGGCTCCCGCAGTCTTTTTTGAGAGGTGTACTTCTAGTGTCCTGAGTCATAAATAGATGTAATAAATGTTGCTTTCCCTACGTCTAAGGTACAAGGGAGGTGCCCATGGCGCGGGGAAGACCCATTCCGCTTTTGCAGTTGAGCCGCGAGGAGCACC
>Ga0209166_10000458_pt1 | contig 45675 bp, 34 predicted proteins | sample Coa_R1_3_FD_187151 | JGI IMG/M metagenome (GOLD analysis project Ga0209166, IMG submission 187151) | Surface soil microbial communities from Centralia Pennsylvania, which are recovering from an underground coalmine fire - Coalmine... | ecosystem: Environmental > Terrestrial > Soil >...
GGAGCACGCGGTCGTGGGTTTCTTTGCAGAGGATGCCTTCCTCTTTGAGCGCTTCGCAATAAGGACGGGCGGGGCTGTGCAGTTCGATCCCAATCCACAGGCCCAGGCCGCGAACTTGTTTTAGATCGTGGCTGTGCAGGGTCTTCAATCGGTCAAGGAAGTAAGTTCCCAGTTCGGCGGATTTCTCCACCAGGTGCTCATCTACCAGAACCCGCAGTGCCTCACGGGCTATGGCGCAGGCGAGCGGGTTCCCGCCGAAGGTGCTGCCATGGTCCCCGGGATGGAAGACACCGAGGACCTTCTTCGACGCCAGGACTGCGGAGACGGGGTAGAAGCCTCCGGATAGCGCCTTGCCGACGATGAGTACATCGGGGCGCACGTCCTCGTGCATACAGGCGAAGAGCTTGCCGGTGCGGCCTAGGCCCGACTGAATCTCGTCGCACATGAGCAGGACGTTATTTTCTCGGCAGAGGGTGGCCGCCTCGGAGAGAAACCCCGCGGGAGGAATAATGATGCCGGCCTCGCCCTGGATGGGCTCGACCAGAAACGCGCAGGTATTGGGCGTGATGGCGGCTCGCAATGCGGCGGCGTCGCCGTAAGGGATGATCTTGAACCCAGGAGTGAATGGGCCGAAGCCGTCGCGATATTGCTCATCGGTGGAAAAGCTGACGATCGTAACCGTGCGCCCGTGGAAGTTGTTCGCGCATACGATGATCTCGGCTTTGCCCTGAGGAATGCCCTTAACCTTATATCCCCACTTGCGGGCGGCCTTCACAGCCGTTTCAACCGCCTCTGCGCCCGAGTTCATGGGCAACGCCATGTCGAAGCCAGTGAGGCGATGCAACTCCTCATAGAGCAGCGGCAACTGGTCGTTGCGAAAGGCGCGTGAGGTGAGCGTGACTTTGCAAGCCTGTTGCATCAGAACGTGAAGAATGCGGGGATGGCAGTGTCCCTGATTCACAGCGGAGTAAGCGGCCAGGCAATCGAGATAGCGCTTGCCGTCTACGTCATAAACCCATGCGCCCTCGGCGCGCTCAATCACGACGTCGAGAGGATGATAGTTGTGGGCGCCGAACTGTTCTTCGAGCGCGATGAGTTCCTGAGAGCGAGTCTTTTCGAGTACTGGCATGTCTTCTCCTCAAAACAGTTATGAAAGATCTTTTTCCAGCAGCATGGTCAAGAGCGCCATGCGCACATACAGTCCATTGGCCGCCTGCTTGAAATAGAGCGCGCGCGGATCGTCGTCCACGGTTTTGTCGAGCTCTACCGTGCGCGGAAGAGGATGAAGGACGAGCGCGTCGCGCTTCATCTTCTTAAGCACCGTGGAATTGATGGCATAACGCTGCAGTTCCTGGCGGTCGCGCACGCGCTCGGGACGAATGCGGGTCTGGTAGACAACATCGACCTGGCGAATGACGCGGTCGATATCGGACTCGAGTTCGTACTGCACTCCATGCTCGTTGAGATAGTCGAGGATGTCGGGCTTCATCTGGAGTTCGGCGGGGCTGACGAAAAAGATCTTCACGCGCTCGAACTTGGCGAGCAGGTAGGCGAGCGATCGTGCGGTGCGGCCTTTGTCGAGTTCGCCGATGATGGCGACGCTGAGGCCGTCCAGCGGGCGTTCGCGGTAGATGGTGTACAAGTCGAGCAGAGCCTGCGTGGGATGCTGGCCGCCGTCTCCATCGCCGGCATTGATGACCGGAACCGGAGAGACCTGCGCGGCGCGCCGGGCGCCGCCTTCTTCCGGATGGCGCACGACAATCACGTCGGAATAGCTGCCGATGATGCGGATGGAGTCTTCGATCTGCTCGGCTTCCACTTCGGAGGAGAAGGCTCCCGCCTGCTCGGTAGAAAGAACTTTGCCGCCGAGCCGGTGCATGGCCGCTTCGAAGCAGAAGCGGGTGCGGGTCGAAGGCCGGTAGAACAGAGTTGCGAGGATTTTGTTCTGATAGTCGAGAGAGCCGCCACGAGCGACCACGCGCTCCATGCCGCGGGAGCGATGGAATAACTCCATCAGGAGAGGAACGGTGAATTGCTGAGACTCGATCACATGCCGTAGTTTGGGCGCGTCGGATCTGTGGTCAGGCTCTCGGGTTGATATGGGAGTGAATATCGAGTCTGACATCTTCAGCGGCCTCCTACGGGCAATTCGAGATGGACGGGCAGCTTGCGGGTAATTGCTTCGGCATCAGGAAAAACATGCGTGCCGGCGCGTCCGGCAACGGCCTCGCGCAGATGCTCGTATGACGTGATCACCACTTCCTTGCCGCCGGCCTGCAGGAAGTGGAGGGCCGATTCAACCTTCGGACCCATATTTCCCGGAGGAAAGTGTCCTGCGCTGTAATGCTGCTGGAGATCTGAGGCGGTCACACGTGTCAGGGGCCTCTGCGTGGACTTTTTGTAGTCGAGATACACGTAGTCGGTATCAGTCGAGATGGCAAACTCGTCGACGCCGAGCTGAGAGGCGAGCAGCGCGGAGGCGCGGTCTTTGTCGATGACGGCTTCGATGCCGTGAAGATCGCCATTCTGGCGGACGACTGGAATTCCGCCGCCACCGCAGGCGATGACCAGGACTCCCTGGCCCACCAGGGAACGGATGACCTCGAGTTCGACAATCTCGACGGGTTCGGGTGAGGGGACGACCCGGCGATAGCCGCGCGCCGCGTCCTCGACAATTTCCCAACCCAGAAGGCGTTTGCGTTCTTCCGCCTGGGCGCGCGAGTAGAAGGGACCGATGGGTTTGGTGGGATGCTTCATGGCCGGGTCGGTGGCCGAGACAATGCTCTGCGTCACCAGGCTGACGACGGGGACGTGTTCGCCGGCAGCGGCCAACTCATCTTGCAAAGATTGGGAGAGCAGGTAGCCGATCTCTCCTTGACTGGCGGCGCCGCAAACGTCGAGAGGCTGGCCCGGAACTTGATCAGCTGCGCGCTCGGAGCGAAGCAATTGCGCTCCCACCTGCGGTCCGTTGCCGTGGGTGACGACAAGGTGATAGCCGTCGCGAATGAGTCCGACAATCGCCGCCGCGGTCCGACGAGCGTTGGCGAGTTGCTCGGCAGTGGTGCCTTTCTCCCCGGCGCGGATCAGGGAGTTGCCACCTACGGCGATGAGCATGGTCTTCAAGAGCAGTTCTCAGTTGTCAGTGCTCAGTACCCGGTACTCAGTTCTCTGTACTCAGTTCCACGGCGAGCACTTCAGATTGCAAAATCACTTAGGGCTTCTCTCCTCTCGCGGCGCGTGATTCTTTGTGCTTCCGGCGCTTCGCGGTACTCCATGAGTTCGAGCAAAATTGCTTTTTGTGCGTGCAGGCGATTCTCCGCTTGCTGATAGACGACCGAGTGGGCGGAATCGATGACCTCATCGGTGACCTCGTCGCCGCGATGGGCCGGCAAGCAGTGCATGAAGATGGCATCAAACTTGGCGCGGCGGAACAAGCCGGCATTCACTTGGTAGGGCAGGAATATTTTGCGCCGCTCGGCTGCTTCCGACTCCTGCCCCATGCTGGCCCACACGTCGGTGTAAACGACGTCGGCATTGCTGACTGCCTCTAAGGCATCGTGAGTCACGGTGCAAAGACCGCCGGTCTGTGCGCCACGCTCGATCGCCCACTTCACGGCATCGGCGTCCGGCTCATATCCTGCAGGAGTGGCGACCCACACGTGCGCCCCGAGTTGCGCTCCGGCAAACATGAGCGAGTGGCAGACATTGTTGCCGTCGCCCACGAAAGCGATCTTCAGTCCGGCCACGTTGCCTTTGAGTTCCTGGATGGTGAGGTAGTCGGCCATGGCCTGGCAGGGATGACTGTAGTCGGTGAGCCCGTTGATGATGGGGATGTTGGTGTACTCCGCCATTTGCTCGACGATCTGGTGAGCGTAGGTGCGGATCATGATGGCCTGCACCATGCGTTCCAGATTCTTCGCCACGTCGTAGACGGATTCGCGCTTGCCCAGGTTGATCTCGGCGTTGGAGAGATAGAGGGAGAAGCCGCCGAGTTGCTGGATGCCGACGTCGAAGGAAACACGGGTGCGCAACGAGGGCTTTTCGAAAATCATGGCCAGAGTTTTGCCTTTGAGGACACCGGAGTGCGCAGAGGGATGCGCCTTCATCTCGCGGGCGAGGTCGAGCAGATAGTGAATCTCTTCGGGCGAAAAATCTTTAATGGAAAGAAAATTATGACGGCCCATGACGGTGCCTCACTCTCTTAGCTTGTCGGTGAATAGGCAAAGCGACGGTGCGGGATGCAGCTTCGGAAGCGCTTTCTGGCATCTGCCGCGCGCTGTGGCTCATAGAGAACACCGGCGATATTCTCTTGTGATGGTCTCTTTTTGGGGCTAGGTGGGCAGTGAAAGGCATCACCCGTAGGGGTGATTGGGGTCACTGGGGTCGGAGGTGAAGGGACCCCCACGCGCGTTGGTAACAGCCGGCGCGAAGGCGGCGCTACGTCCAAGCTTGCAGAGCTACGCGACCAGTTTTTTCGACCGTGGTGCGGCGCTCTGTTTCTTACGAGGCCGGGCGCCGCCCAGTACAAGGGCGCAGAGGCGGTCGGTGAAGTCTGGGGTTAGGCGATCATGCTGGATGAGGAAGCGCATGTAGATGGGACCGTAGAGAGAGTCGAGAAGAAGATCCAGATCAGTATCCTTGCGGAGTTCGCCGCGGATGATAGCGCGGCGCAAGGTCCGGTAGGCCTCGCGCCGGCGCGGCCACAAGAAGCGGTCACGAAAGGCGGCAATCAAGTCTTTATCGCTTTGGCCGGCGCCGAGAATAGCGGAAACAATGCGGCCCTGTGGGCTGCGGAAGACCTTCACCAACTGCCGCATCTGTCGGCTCATGTCGGTGTAGACCGAACCGGTGTCGGGAAAACGAAGTTGGCGAGTGGTGCTGCCGGCAAAGGCGTCGGCGATCAATGCTGCCTTGTTGGGCCACCAGCGGTAAACGGTGGCTTTGCCAACCGCCGCGTGGTCGGCGACGTCTTCAATCGTGAAACCTGGGAAGCCTCGTTTCTCAAGGATTTTCAGCGTGCTGCGCAGGATGGCCAGGCGTGCCTCCTCGCTGCGGGGACGCCCCGGAGGACGCTTGCCACTGCCGTTAGAACTGTAGGCCGCCGAAGACTTCTGGCGCATAATGCTACGCTACCATATAATCGACCGCAGGTTTTTAGAATCCGATACGCGGAGTATCGAATCTAAGTTTGCATCGGTGGAATGGCCTGGGGCAGCCATTGCAAAGCTTTGACCTTGGAGCGCTGGTAGACCATGTGGATCGTTGCTCTAGCCCTCAGACGGCCTTACACGTTCGTAGTGATGGCGCTGGTCATCATTATTCTGACGCCGATCACGATCCTGCGCACGCCTACCGACATCTTTCCTGAAATCAATATTCCTGTCGTTTCCGTGGTGTGGTTTTACACGGGGATGTCGCCGCAAAATATGGCTGACCGCATTGTCGGCAACTCCGAGCGCGGCATTACAACGACCGTTAACAACATTGAGCACATGGAATCCCAGTCGGTCTATGGGCTGGGAATCATCAAGGTATTTTTTCGGCCGGGCACAAATGTTGAGGGGGCAATCGCGCAAATCACTGCTATCTGCCAGACCTCAGTGCGCGGAATGCCGCCCGGCACGACGCCACCGCTCATCATTTCTTATAGCGCTTCGACCACTCCGATCATTCAACTCGGCCTGAGCAGCAAGACCCTGCCGGAGCAGCAACTGTTCGATCTGGGCCAGAACTTCCTGCGAAATTTCCTGGCTACTGTGCCGGGAGCCGCTACGCCGTATCCCTACGGCGGAAAGATCCGCCAGATTCAGGTGGATCTGGACCTGCCAAAGCTTCAGGCCTATGGGTTATCGCCCACCGACATCGTGAACGCGGTCAACGCGCAGAACATTATTCTGCCGACCGGAACGATCAAGATGGGGTCGCTCGAATATGACGTGGAGATGAACGGAACGCCGCAGACCATTGCGGAATTGAATGATCTCCCGGTGAAGACGACCAATGGCTCAACGCTCTACATGCGGGATGTTGCCCATATCCGCGACGGGTTTGCGCCGCAGACCAACATCGTGCGCCAGGATGGGAACCGCGGCGCATTGATGTCGATATACAAGAACGGTTCGGCGTCGACGCTGCAGATTGTGGCGGGGATAAAGGGCATTGTGCAGCAGGCATCGCAGTCGCTGCCGCCGGAATTGAAGATCACGGCATTGTTTGACCAATCCCTGTTTGTGCGGGCGTCGATCGAGGGAGTGCTGCGCGAGGGACTAATTGCCGCGGCCCTGACCGCATGCATGATCTTGATCTTTTTGGGGGATTGGCGGCCGACGATTGTCATCTCGATTTCGATTCCGCTCTCGATTTTTGTTTCCATCATCCTGCTAGGCGCGATTGGACAGACCATCAACATCATGACACTGGGAGGGCTGGCGTTGGCAGTCGGCATCCTGGTGGACGACGCTACCGTCGAAATCGAAAACATCGAGCGCAATCTTGCGATGGGCAAGGAGATGCGGCAGGCGATTCTGGATGGAGCGCAGCAGATCGCGGTGCCTGCTTTCGTTTCGACACTGAGTATCTGCATTGTGTTCGTGCCCATGTTCTTTCTTACGGGCGTGGCGAAATTCCTGTTCGTGCCGCTGGCTGAGGCTGTCAGCTTCGCCATGCTGGCCAGTTACCTGCTGTCGCGGACGCTGATTCCCACGCTGGTGATGTACATCATGCGCGGGCACGAACATCGTGCGGAGGCTCCCACGTCTTACCTGGGACGTTTTCAGGGCGGCTTTGAGCGTAAGTTCGAAGATTTCCGGCGCGGGTACGAGTCGCTGCTGGAGACCACGCTCGATCATCGCGGGCTCTTCGCTGTGTGCTTCCTGATTTTTTGCGTGCTCTCGCTTGGCCTGTACAGCTATCTAGGACAAGATTTTTTCCCGCAAGTGGATGCGGGCCTGCTGCGGCTGCACGTCCGGGCTCGTCCCGGACTGCGCGTAGAAGAGACTGCACGCTTGTGCAATCAGATCGAGGACGCTCTGCGCGGAGAGATACCGCAAGGCCAATTGCAGACGATTCTCGACAACATCGGTCTGCCTAACTCGGGAATCAATCAGTCCTACAGTTCGAATGGAACCATTGGCAGCAGTGACGCAGAAATCCTGATTGCGCTCAATCCGGAACACCACCCTCCGCAGGCGCAACTGATGCGGCACCTGCGAGAGTTTTTGCCTGCGCATTTTCCCGGCGTGGAATTCTTCTTCCAGCCCGCCGACATCGTCACGCAGATTCTGAACTTCGGTTTGCCTGCGCCCATTGATGTACAAGTGGTTGGAACCGATCAGCAGACAAACTACACAATTGCGCAACAGATCGCCAATAAAGTTCGTCATATTCCAGGTACAGCCGATGTCCACGTGCAGCAGTTACTTTCGCTGCCGACCCTGCAGATGGATATTGAGCGCACGCGGGTGACTCAGGTGGGATTAACCGCTCGGGAAGTGGCCCAGAGCGCACTGGTATCGCTGAGCGGAAGCTTTCAAACCACGCCGAATTTCTGGCTGAACCCGCGTAACGAAGTCACCTACCAGATGGCGGTGCAGGCGCCGCAATACCGCATGACCAACCTGCAGGATCTGATGAACATACCCGTCGTCTCTCAACAAGGGCCGCAATTGATGGGGAATCTGGTCCAGGTGAGTCCGACGGTGCGCCCGGCAACCGTGAATCACTATGATGTGCAGCCGGTGATTGATGTTTATGCCAGTACACAGGACCGAGATCTAGGGTCGGTCGCTGCCGATACGAATAAAGTTCTCAAGACGTTCGAGAATCACCTGCCGCGGGGGACCCACATCGTAGTCCGCGGTCAGGTCGCCACCATGCAGTCTTCGTTCATCGGACTGGGAGCGGGATTGGCGGGCGCGATTCTGCTGGTGTACTTACTGATTGTCATCAACTTCCAGTCGTGGCTCGATCCTTTCATCATTATCACGGCGCTGCCGGGAGCGCTGGCGGGAATCTGCTGGTTCCTGCTGCTGACGCACACGACGTTGAATGTGCCGTCGCTGACCGGGGCGGTGATGTGCATGGGCGTGGCCACGGCAAACTCGATTTTGATGGTCAGCTTTGCACGCGAGCAGATGGATGAAGGCGTGCCCGCCGTGAAAGCCGCGGTGGCCGCTGGGTACACGCGTATACGTCCGGTGCTGATGACCGCGCTGGCGATGATCATCGGCATGGTTCCGATGGCGCTGGGCTTTGGAGAAGGCGGCGAGCAGAACGCTCCGCTGGGGCGGGCGGTGATCGGTGGATTGCTCTTTGCCACAGTTGCGACCTTGTTTTTCGTGCCCAGCGTATTCGCGATCTTTCACTCACGGCGGGAAGCCAGGCGCGCGCAGCAGGAGCCATAAAACAGTCATAAATAAGTAAGACGGAGTGAAGCATGAGTATGCAGAGCCGGAATACAATTTCAGAGGACGAGGAGGAAAGCGTGGAGCAGTCTCCGCACAATGCCCGGGGTACGCAGGCGCAGCGGGATGAAGAGATCGCCGCGATGGAGGAACACTCGCGGCATCAGCCGTCCGCGATCCAGCCGCCGCCGGAACTTCCAGCTGCTCCTCCGCGCAAAGCCCTGATGATTGTGGGGCTGGTGCTGTTGGTGTTGGTGATCGCCGGAGCGATGACACTGATCGGGCGTGCCAGCCATGAACGCGCGCTCGCGAAGGAGACCGAGCGCGAAACCGTTCCCACAGTTGCCGTAGTTCATCCTCTCGCGGAGAAACCAGATGAGGAGTTGGTGCTGCCAGGGTCGTTGCAGGCTTACGAGGAGTCTCCGATTTATGCCCGCACCAGCGGCTATCTGGTGCGCTGGTACAAGGACATCGGCAGCCGCGTCAAGCAAGGTGACTTGCTGGCGACGATTGACACGCCGGAAGTCGATCAGGAGTTGAATCAGACGAAAGCCGCGCGTCAGCAGATCGTAGCGCAATTGGAGCTGGCGAAGATTAGCGCGGAGCGCTGGGAGAACCTGCGCAAGAGCGACTCCGTTTCGGCGCAGGAAGCGGACCAACAGACCAGCGGATACAAGCAGGCGCAGGCGAACTTGGCCGCGGCCGATGCCAACGTTCGCAGGCTCGAGCAGCTGGAAGGTTTTAAGAAAGTCTACGCTCCTTTTTCTGGAGTGCTTACCAAACGCAACGTGGATCCGGGCGCGCTGATCAACGCCGGAGCCGGGGCGGCGGGCAGGGAATTGTTTGACATTGCCCGCGTCGATCCCTTGCGCGTGTACACCAGCGTTCCTCAGGCATACGCGCCTTACATCAAGGTAGGGGCACTGACCACGGTAACGCTGCAGGAGTTTCCCGGACAAAAATTTTCAGCCAGGATCGCGCGGACGGCGGAGTCGATTGATCCGAATACCCGCACGCTGCTCACAGAAGTGGACGTGCCGAACAAGGACGGTCGCCTGTTGCCCGGCTCGTTTGGCGAGGTGCATTTTGCCGTGGGTTCGAACGTAGACAAAGTCACAGTTCCGGTGAACGCAATGTTGTTCCGCGCTGAAGGCCCGCGGCTTGCCGTGGTTGGGCTCGACAAGAAGGTGGAGTTGCGGGCGATCAACATTGGAAAGGATTACGGGACCAGTCTGGAGATTTTGGGTGGAGTTGGGACCGGCGACCGGGTCATCATCAATCCGTCGGACTCGCTGGAACCAGGTCAGGCGGTGAATGTTGCGGAGGTGCCAGCGGAAAATCAATCGCCACAGAACCCGGCCGCTCCGAAAAATATGCGCGAAGAAGAGAACGCGCCAGAACGTCAGCAAAGGAGTCTGCAGGACTCACAGAAGGGGAAATCGCAGTGAAGCCGGCTGTCCCCTTCTGTGTTTCCTTCCTTTTGATCATGGCAGCGGGCTGCACCGTTGGTCCGCGCTATAGCCGGCCTGCGGCTCCCGCGCCTGCGCCCGACGCATGGAAAACGCAACCGCCCTGGCAGCAGGCTGCTCCGAAAGATGCGATTCCGAAAGGAGCGTGGTGGCAGGTCTTCCATGATTCCGAACTTGACGCTTACGAACAGCAATTGTTGCAGGCGAACCAGTCGCTGGCAGCTGCGCGCGATCGGTTAAGCCAGGCGCGGTCGCTGGCACGGGTGGCTACAGCGGATTATTTTCCGCAGGTTTCTGCCGACCCCAACGCAGTGCGCGAGCGCGGCTCGGGCAACCGTCCCCTGAATGGGGTGGTGCAGCCGGTAAGGCCGTATACCCAGAACGTTTATTCGCTCCCGTTTTCGTTGAGCTATGAAGCGGATTTGTTTGGACGGGTGCGGCGCAATGTGGAAGCCGCGAATGCCTCGTTGCAATCGACGGCCGCCGATCTGGGGAATGTGCAGTTGGTCTTGACTGCCGAACTTGCTGCCGACTACTTCACCCTGCGGGAACTCGATGCCGAATACCAGGTCGTGCAGGAATCGGTGGGCTATGAACGCAAAGGACTTGACTTGGTGCAGCATCGCCATGAGGGCGGGATCGCCAGTGGGTTGGAAGTTGCGCAGCAGGCGACATTGCTCGATTCGACGATCTCGCAAGCCGCACTGGTGCAGCAGACACGCGCGCAGTACGAGCACGCGATCGCCGTTCTGGTAGGGCAGCCGGCTTCAAGTTTCAGCGTGCCGGTCGCAGCGCTGCGGGCTACGCCGCCGCCAGTGCCGCTGGGAGTGCCGTCAGACGTGTTGGAGCGCAGGCCCGACATTTCCACGCTGGAGCGCCAGATGGCGTATGAGAACGCGCAGGTCGGAATCGCGCGCACGGCTTTCTACCCACACATCACGCTGAACGGCGCGGGAGGATGGGAGAGTAAAGATATCGCGTCGCTGCTGAGCGCCCCTAGCCTGTTCTGGTCGCTGGGAGCGGATGCGCTGGAGCCGATTCTTCAGGGAGGACGAAATCGTGCGAATCTGGCTGCGGCGCGTGCGGCTTACGATCAGGCCGTTGCCAATTACCGGCAGTCGGTGCTGACTGCGTTTCAGGAAGTCGAAGACGGGATCAGCAATCTGAGCACGCTCTCTCAGGCTCTCACCACGCAATCTGCTGCGGTGGACGATGCGCGCAAAGCTTTAGACATCGCCAACAACCGTTATGTGGGCGGAGTGACCACGTACCTCGACGTGATCACCGCGCAAACCACTCTGCTCAACAGCGAGCGGCTGGAGACGCAGTTACTCGGGCAACAGATGGTGAGTTCCGTTTACCTGGTGAAAGCTCTCGGCGGCAGTTGGGATGCAAGCCAGATCAAAGATGAGCAAGTACATCCGCAAGCCGGGCAGATCCTGCAGCAATAAAATTTTTTCTGCCATCCCATCTTGGGAAATCAAGGCGGCCTCTCGGGCAATATCCCAGCACGTGTTCAATTTCTAAGCAAGGCGAAGTCCCGATTCGGGTCTTTGTGATGATTACCGTCACGACCTGCTGTGATTCGCATCACTGAGGGTACCTGCTAAAAATAGGATAAACACTGCATTCGACTCGATTTTGGACTGATCAGAGTCCCGGAACGGAGGCTTCGGGAAAAGACCACTCGGGATATCGAACGCGCAAGTCAGTGGATACCTCATACGTTTTCATAGAACCGTCTTCTCAGGCCCCATCCCAAATCAGTCTTACCGACATCCTTCTGACAGTCGAATAAAGAATCCCGATAGCGATCACGCTTGACTTCGATTTGGCCGAAGGGCCACTTCGCCAGGAGACTGCCTATGCCCACGGGCGAGAGAGACACCATTGGGAATTATCTGAAGAAGAGCGGTGTGTCCCGGCGCAATTTTTTACAGCTCTGTTCAAGAGTCATCATTGCTGCGCCGGTCGGGCTGGCCCTCACGCACAAAGCGACGGCGGCGCAGGTCGCGAAACTGGTGAGCAAGGCACGGCGGCCTTCGGTGATCTGGCTGCATTTCCAGGACTGCACCGGATGTACCGAAACCCTGCTGAGAACTTCGGCTCCGGATGTCGCACACCTCATTCTCGATGTCATCTCTCTTGATTACCACGAGACCCTGATGGCCGCGTCGGGGGCCCAGGCAGAAGCCGCGCTACGCTCGGCCATTGAAGACAACGCGGGGAAATATGTCCTGGTGGTTGAGGGCGCGATTCCTACGCGGGACGACGGCGTGTTTATGCAATTGAACAGCCGGCCCGCCATCCAAGTAGTCAAAGAAGTCGCCGCGCGATCGGCCGCGATTATCGCCATTGGATCGTGTGCCTCGTGGGGTGGAGTGCCGTCAGCCGATCCGAATCCCACAGGCGCTGTGGGCGTGGACTCCGTCGTTGAAGGAAAGCCCATCGTCAATCTTCCCGGATGCCCGCCGAACCCTTACAACCTGCTGGCCGTGGTTCTCGAGTACGTCACGATGGGAAGGCTGCCGGAACTGGATCAGTACGGGCGCCCGAAGTTCGCGTATGACCGCGTGATTCATGATAACTGTCCGCGCCGGGCGCATTTCGATGCAGGAAGATTTGCGGCGGCGTTCGGCGATGAGGGTCACCGTAAGGGCTGGTGCCTGTACAAACTCGGCTGCAAGGGTCCGGTGACGCACGCTGCCTGTGCGACGCGGCACTTCAACGAAATTCCGGGCGTGTGGCCGATCGGGACCGGCGTGCCGTGCCTCGGGTGCACGGAAAAAGGCGTGGTGTGGCAGATGGGGACGTTCGAGACCGTGCCGATCCATCTGGCGACGCCGCCCGAGACATATCCGCCAATCTTCAGCACGGCTGGCCAACTCAAAGTGGGAGCGGCGGCGCTGGTCGGCGCGATCACAGGAGCAGTGGGAGGCGCGGCTTGGGTGGCATCGCAACGCTTCCACAGCAGCATGGAAGCGGGCGTAACGAGGATTGCCGCCGACCGCGCCCACGCAGAGAAAGTCAAAGCGCCTGCAGAAAAAGCCGCCGAGAAGAAAGAGGAATAAAGTGGCCATCACTCGGCGACAACTGATCTCCGGGATCGCCAAGGCAGGAGTGCCGGCGGTGGTGGCAGTCACGGTCGGCACCGATGTGCTGCAGGCAAGCGAACACATTGCGGTGCCTAACGCCGCGGTCGGCCTGCTCTATGACGCGAGCGTCTGCATCGGCTGCAAAGCTTGCGTGGCGGCCTGCGCCGAGGCGAACGATACCCTTCCCGACACGCGCGGCGATCAACTCCACCAGGCGCCCTCGGACTTGAATGATCTGACGCGCAATGTGATCAAGCTTTACAAGCCGGAAGACGGTTCGCAGTTTTCCTTCGTGAAGCGGCAGTGCATGCATTGTCTGGATCCCGCGTGCGCGGCGGGCTGTCCGTTTCAGGCGCTGCACAAGGATCCGCAAAGCGGCATCGTCAGCTGGACCGCGGAGAACTGCATTGGATGTCGCTACTGCACAATCACCTGCCCTTATCACGTGCCGCGGTTCCAGTGGGTGGGATTCAATCCGCGCGTAACCAAATGCGAGTTGTGCAGCCATCGTCTGGCGAAAGGGCTGAAGCCAGGATGCACGACCGTGTGTCCAACCGGCGCGGTGATCTTCGGGCCACGTACGGTTTTGCTGCTGGAAGCCAAGGATCGGATCAAAAAGAATCCCGGGCGTTATTACCAGGACCGCGTGTACGGCGAGACCGACAACGGCGGGACGCAGGCGTTGTATCTGTCGCGCGTTCCGTTCGAAAAGCTTGGGTTGCCGGAACTGGGGCCCGAGTCGGTGCCCGCGAAGACGCTGCGCTGGCAGCGGCGCTTCTACCAGTATTTCGCTTTGCCGGCGGTGCTGTATGCAGGTCTGGTGCAGGTCATCCGCAAGAACTTGAAGGGCCACGAGCAAGAAGCGCACGAGCGGGAAAAGGAAACTGGATTGAGGGCCCAATTATGAGCACCGCAGCCACAAACATCGATCGCGCTCGCAGCCACCGCTGGGAACGAAACGTGCCAGTCTACGGATTCCCGGTGATCAACGGATTCTTTCTTGCCTTGCTGGCCCTGGTGCTGGTGGCATTCGTGTTGAGCGGCTACCGCGAGTTAGCGGGACTGGGCCCGGTCAGCGGAATGAATGACGCCTACGGCTGGGGAATCTGGAAAACATTCAACTTAATGGTATTGACCGCGCTGGGTTCGGGAGCATTTGCCGTAGGGATTGCGGCATGGGTCTTCCGGCGCAAGCGGCTGCACTCGCTGATGCGCATGGCTTTATTGACCAGCTTCCTGGCATATGCCTGCGGCTTGCTGTTGCTCGGGATCGACGCCGGACGTCCGTGGAATTTTTATTGGATCGTGTTTCCCTGGAAATGGAACATGCACTCTCCGCTGGCCGAAGTGGCGATTTGCATGTCGATCTACGCCATGATTCCGCTAGCAGTGGAAAACATTCCCCCGGTGCTGGAGCGATTGTGGTATTTCGATTCGCGGCTGCGGCCTGGTGTTGAACGGATTGAAAAGCGTCTGCACTACTTCTTTCCGTGGATTATCGCAGCAGCCTATCTGCTGCCGGGAATGCACCAGTCTTCACTAGGGGCGTTGATGTTGCTGGCGGGCGAGCGCGTGCATCCGCTGTGGCAAACCCCGTGGCTGCCGGTATTGTATCTGGGCGCCGCGACCTTCATGTCATTTGGTTGTGTCGCCGGAACCACCATGTTGTGCTGCCTGGTGTACAAGCGCGCCATGGACATGGAAGTTCTGGACGAGGCTGCGCGCATTACGTCGTGGCTGATCTCGGGTTGGCTCGGACTGCGGTTGCTTGACATCCTGTTTCGCGGTGCTCTGGGAACGGCTTTTCACTTCGACCGTTTCGCAGGCGTGTTCTGGGTGGAAATGGTTCTAGTTGCGGTGGGCGGATTGTTGCTGGTGCGATCACTGAAGACGCACCATCCGCAACCGATGTTCGTCGGCTACATTCTCAGTTCGGCGGGAGGGATGATCTACCGCTTCAGCCCGACGACTCTGGCCTTCAGGCCGAATCCTGAGGCCCTCTACTTTCCGGCGACGATCGAGATTCTGGTCTCTTTAGGATTCATTTCCTTGGGTGTGCTCGGTTTTCTGATCGCGGTAAAACGGCTGGCTATCCTGCCCGCTCCGCTGACGGAGTGGCATGACATGGCGAGTTATTTCCGGTTTCGGCGCCCCTACATCCAGTGGACTGGATATTTCAAATACGGACATTTCGGCGAGGACGAAACCGAGACGGCGACCTCTGAAGCGGCGAGTTCCGACTAACAGCAGGCAAATATGGCAAAACGAATCACCATTGATCCAATTACACGCATCGAAGGCCACCTCCGCATTGACGTGGAGGTGGAGAACAACGCGGTCAGCAATGCCTGGGCATCGTGCACCATGTGGCGGGGGATCGAAAAGATTCTTCGGGGCCGTGATCCGCGCGACGCGTGGCTGTTCACCCAGCGCTTTTGCGGAGTGTGCACCACCGTGCACGCCATGGCCAGTGTGCGCTCGGTGGAAGATGCGCTGAACCTGGAAATCCCGCTGAACGCGCAATACATCCGTAATCTGATTCTGATCGCGCATGCGCTGCACGATCACATCGTGCACTTCTATCAACTCTCGGCGCTCGACTGGGTGGATGTGATGCAGATTCCCAGGGCGGATCCGGCAGCAACATCGAGGTTGGGCGAGAGCCTTTCGCCGTGGACGCGGAATTCACGAAACGAACTCAAGGCTGCGCAGGATCGCGTGAATGCCGTTGCCAGCAGCGGGCAGTTGGGCATTTTTACGAATGGATATTGGGGACATCCGGCGATGCGGCTGTCCCCTGAGGTGAACCTGCTGGCATTCTCCCATTATGTCCAGGCGCTCGAGTATCAACGCAAGGCGCTGCAAGTCGTCGGTATTCTCGGATCGAAGACGCCGCACATTCAGAATCTCACCGTCGGCGGCGTCGCCAATGCAATCGATCTCGACAGCCAATCGGCGCTGGGCATCGACAAACTGGAGATGATCCGCACGCTGCTGGCCGAGGTGGTGCAGTTTGTGCAGCAGGTGTATTTCGTGGATGTGTGCGCGGTGGCCGCGATGTATCCCGACTGGTTCAAGATCGGCAGCGGAGTCAAGAATTATCTCGCTGTTCCCGACCTGCCACTGGACAGCCGGGGCTCGGCATACGACCTGCCTGGGGGCTACATTCGAGGCGGTGACTTGGCGGGTGTGAAGGAATTTAAGACTGCTTCGGATGCGACTTTCCGGCAAGGGGTAAGCGAAGACGTCATGCATGCTTACTATCAGGGCGACAAGGCGCTGCATCCGTGGGCGGGAGAAACCGAGCCAGCCTTCACGGGTTGGGATGGCGAGCAGAAATATTCGTGGGTGAAAGCTCCGCGCTTCAACGGCGAACCGATGCAGGTTGGACCGCTGGCACAGGTGCTGGTGGGCTACTCGCAGGGCCATGCTCTCACGCGAAAGTATACCGATTTGGCAATCGACAAGATTGCTGCGATCGGTGGAGTTCGGGCGACGCCTGCGGCGTTGCATTCTACGCTGGGCCGCCACGCTGCACGCGCGATTCGCGCCTGCATGCTCGCCGAACTGGCGCAAAAGCATTTGCAGTTGCTGGTGGATAACATCGCGAAAGGCGATTACACCGTTCACAACCAGCCGGTGCTGCCGTCGCATGAAGTGCAGGGGGTCGGAACGCACGAGGCTCCGCGCGGTACACTCTCGCACTGGATCGTGATCAAGGACGAAAAGATAAAGAACTACCAGGCAGTCGTTCCCTCAACATGGAATGCGAGCCCGCGCGATCGGGCGGGAGCACACGGTCCGTATGAGGCTTCGCTGCTGCACACGCCGCTGGCCCGGCCGGAAGAGCCACTCGAGGTTCTGCGGACGGTGCACTCGTTCGATCCATGCATGGCATGCGCGTGCCACGCGTTCGATCCCTCGGGGAGGAAGATCGGGGTTGCGAAAATTCTGTGAGAACGGCGCTGATTGGCGGCATTGGAAACGTCCTGCTGGGGGACGACGGCGTGGGTCCGTATGTGCTGCGCATTCTTGAGTCGCAGTATTGCTTCGGGGACGACATCGAACTGGTGGATCTGGGCACGCCGTCGCTCGATCTCACACATCAGATCGTTGGCTTGCGGGCACTGATTCTTATTGACTCGGTTGCGAGCGACGATGCGCCGGGAACGGTTCTGCTGTATCGGAAGGAAGACATTCTTCGCATCATCCCCAGCGAGCGACTTGATCCACACTCTCCCGCGTTATCCGAATGCCTGATGACTGCGGCAATGCTCGGCGCCAGTCCCGAGCACGTGCTGCTGATGGGAATTGTGGGGGCGCAATACGAGCCCGGGCAAGGGCTGAGCACAGCGGTCCGCGACTCGGTTGCGAAGCCGATCGCAGAAATTGTTGAGGAACTGCAGAGACTGGGGTATTCCTGCCATGCAAAGAGTTCTCCCGATGCCCCGGGCATTTGGTGGGGTGAGCCACGGGATCTAACCGCAATGGGAGCGCAAAATCGCGAGTAACCCTCGTCAGGCTGATCGCTGCTTTTTGGCTACAGACTATAATGACGCGCACGGAGCGTTCTCTGCCCGTCCACTAAAGAAATCAATGTCCCGCGTTGAATCATCTCGAGTCGTAAGCGTTCCCGACCTCCGTCCTTTGGCCAAGCGGCGGCTGCCGCGGGTGGTCTTCGACTATCTGGACGGTGGGGCGGAAGGCGAATACACTCTTCGCGAAAACTGCCGCGCGTTCGAAGATGTAACATTCCGTCCTCGTCATGCCGTGTCCGTGCCGACCTGCGATTTGCGCACTCATGTTCTGGGATTCGACCTGGCTTTCCCTGTCCTGCTGGCGCCAGTGGGCTACAGTCGACTTATGCATCCGGAGGGCGAGGTTGCGGCGGCGCGCTGTGCGGGGGCGGCGGGCACGGCCTACATTCTCTCGACGATCTCCGGTCACCGCATGGAAGATGTGAAGGCGGCGTCGAACGGACCGGTTTTTTATCAGCTCTATCTAATGGGAGGACGCGGCGCCGCGGAGGGGGGGATTGCACGTGCCCGTGCCGCTGGATTCTCCGCCCTGGTGGTCACGATTGATACTCCTGTTGCCGGCATGCGCGAGCGCGATTCGCGCAATGGCATGAAAGAGCTGATGAGCGGCAGTATTTTCAGCAAGATTCCATTTCTACCCCAGATTCTCTCGCGTCCCGGTTGGCTGGTGCGATTCCTTCATGACGGTGGGGTGCCTGCCCTTCCGAACGTTGTCATCCCGGGGCAAGGGCCAATGCCGATGGTCGACGTGGGGGCCGCGTTAGCGAGTTCGACGGTCACGTGGCAGGATTTGCGCTGGATTCGCGAAGCTTGGTCGGGACCGATTGTGATCAAGGGTGTGCTCACGGGCGAAGATGCGCGTCGCGCGATTGACGAAGGGGCGTCCGCGATCGTGGTCTCGAATCACGGAGGGCGTCAGTTGGATTGCGTGCCCGCTTCGTTACAGGTGCTGCCGGAGATCGTGGATGCAGTGAATGGCCAGATTGAAGTGTTGATGGACGGGGGCGTGCGGCGTGGAACGGATGTGATCAAGGCGATCTGCCTGGGCGCGAAAGCAGTTCTGGTCGGTCGTGCCTATGCCTATGGCCTGGCAGCGGGAGGACCGGCGGGCGTGCGGCGGGCGATTGAAATTCTGCGCACGGAGATGGAGCGGACTTTGAAACTGCTCGGGTGTCCGTCGATTAGCGCGCTGGACCGCTCGTACGTCAACGTGGGTTCGAGCCGGCGCGAGAGAAATGTGGAGAGCTTGAGCGTCTGACTTATTTCACTGGCCCACAATCACCTTAACTCAGGAATTTCTGCGGGTCGCGGATGGCGTCGGCCAGATCGCTGAGGAAGTGCGCAGCGCGCGCGCCGTCGGCGACGCGGTGATCGCAGGATAGCGTCACGGTCATCATCGGGCGGACTGCGGGCTTGCCTTCCACAGCTATGACGCGGTCGACGATGCTGCCTACGGCGAGGATCGCTGCTTGCGGCGGCGTGATGATCGCGCTGAACTGATCCACCTGATACATGCCCAGATTGCTGAGGGTGAACGTGGCATCGGCAATATCCGCGGGTCGCAGCTTTCCGGCACGGGCGCGCTCGGAGACATCGCGGCGCTGCGTGGCAATTTCCGCGAGGCTCGCACTGTGCGCATTGTGGATCACGGCGGCGACCACGCCGTCGTTTACGGCAATCGCCACTCCCATATTCACGTGATCCTGAAGGTGAATGCCTTCCGTGCTCCAGCTTGCATTCAGGCGCGGATGCTTCAGCAAGACACGTGCCGCGAGCGCGACCAATAAGTCGGTGTGGGTGATGCGGATCTGGCGGGTGCGCTCGATTTCGCCGACAATGCGTGCGCGGTACTCGTTAAGTGCGGTCGCATGGAGGTCTCGACTCACGAAGAAGTGCGGGACCGTGGTCCAGCTCTGGGTGGTTCGCTCGGCCATGATGCGGCCCAGGGATGACGGCTCCTCAATGTTTCGCGATTTTCTGTGTGGTGGAGCGGCGGGCGCGGCTGCCGCGGCTTGTACGTCCGAGGCAAGAATTTCGCCGCCTGGACCTGAGCCTTGCACATTCGCGATGTCTACGCCTAGTTCTTTGGCGAGGCGGCGCGCCTTGGGAGAAATCTTCGCACTGGACGTCGAGGTTGACGATGAGACGGTGGCCGCCACGGGCGCGGCGTGAGTGGTCTCGGCCTTCGTGTGCGCCCCGGCTCTCGCAGCCGGAGCGCTGGTGGGGCTTTCCTCGGGAGGTTGTTCGCCAGGAGCGACAATCCACGCGATTGTTTGCCCGACCGGAATGTCAGCGCCTTCCAGCGCTTTGATTCCCGCCAGGATACCGTCGGCCGGAGACTCTACTTCCATGACGGCTTTGTCAGTTTCGATTTCGAGAAGAGGCTCACCCTTGGCGACGCGTTCGCCGTCTTTCTTCCGCCAAGCCAGGAGCTTGCCGGTCTCTTGCGCCATCTCGAGGGCGGGCATTACTACGCTGAAGGCCATAGGTTTTTGGGGAGGGCCGGCTACGGCCTTCAGCTGGAAACTCCTACGCGCTCGGTTTTCGCGCTGGTCTCAATCATCTCGATCACGCGTTCGCTGGGCGGGGCTTCGCTTTCTCGCGTGGTTGGCAGCGGGCCGTTCACGGTGAAATAGTGGGCGCCAGCCACGAGTAGTTCTTCTGCCGGGAATCGTGTGATGACTTCGTGTCCCGTGGGCGTGACCACGATTTCTTCTTCAATGCGCGCTGCGCTCCAGCCATCGGTCGAAGGCCAGAAAGTTTCCAGCGCGAAAACCATGCCGGGCTTGATTTCGACCGGATGCTCGAACGAAACCAGGCGACTGATCACTGGCTTCTCCCAGATCGCGAGCCCGATGCCATGGCCGTACTGCAGGGCGAAGCAGGCTTCCTCGTTGGGGAAACCGAATTCCTGCGCCTTCGGCCAGACCGCTGCAATTTCGGCCGTCGTGCGGCCCGGACGAACAAGTTCGATCGCGGCGTCGAGATATTCGCGGCATCGCTTGTAGGCGTCGACCATCGCGTGCGAAGCGTAGCCAATAGTGAAGCAGCGGTAGTAGCAGGTGCGGTATCCCATGTACGAATGGAGGATGTCGTAGTAGACAGGATCGCCCGGCCGCAGCACGCGATCGGAAAACACGTGCGGGTGCGGATTGCAACGCTCGCCGGAAATTGCGTTGACCGCTTCGACATACTCCGAGCCGAGATCGTAAAGAACCTTGCTGACCAGTCCGACAGCCTCGTTCTCGCGCAGCCCGGGCTTCATGGCGCGATAAAGTTCGTCGTAAGCGGCGTCGACCATCATGGCGGAAGTGTTGAGCAGGGAGATTTCATCCTGCGTCTTGATGACGCGGGCTTCGGACATGAGTTGCTGGCCGTCGACAATCTCCAGGCCTTCGCGCTGCAGAGCGAACAGGACGGGCAGTTCGATGATGTCGATGCCGACTGGTTCTTTGTGCAGGCCGCGCTTCTCGAGTTCGATGCGGATCTTTTTGGCGACATCTTCGGCGCGGCCCATCTCGGGAGTCATCGCGCCCCGCAGCATTGAAATCCCCGGCCGAGAGCGCTCGCCGAGCCAGGGGCAATTCAATTGGTGATGCTTGGCCGCCGATCCGAAATCCCAAAGGATGGGCTCATCATTTTGCGGAAGCAGGGTGAAGCGGTTGGCCTTGTCCTGAGCCCAGGTGCCGATGTGCGTCGAGGTCAGGTAGCGCACGTTGTTCATGTCGAAGCAGAGCAGCGAGCCCATCGAGGACTGGGCGAGCAGGTCTTTGGCTTTTTGCAGGCGTTCGCGGCGTAGCCGGTCGAAGTCGATGCGTTCTTCCCAATCGACTGCCATGGTTCCATGAGTTTTGAGTCCCATAAATCAGCTCCTAGGCTGGTAGCTATCAGATAGCCTGACCCCGTGGGCGAGAACCCAGCGCTATTATGTTTTGCCGCACATTTCTCGCGCGGCTCTAAAGATCGATTCTTCCGTTGGCACGGTTACATCTTCCAGCGGCGGTGAAAATGGAATCGGGACGTGCATGGCGCCCATGCGCTTCACCGGCGCGTCGAGATCGTAGAATGCGCCCTCAGCGATGACCGCGGCCAGTTCGGCGGCAACGCCGTAACGGCCGTAGCCTTCATCCATGACGATTACGCGCGAGGTCTTCTTTACCGAGTCGATGATGGTCTTTTCGTCGAGGGGCCAGGTGGTGCGTGGGTCGACGACCTCGGCGCTGATCCCTTCTTGTTGCAACAGATTCGCCGCGCCCAGCGCGACTTGCACCATGCTGCTGGTTGCGACCAGCGTAATGTCTTCGCCCACACGTTTCACGTCGGCCACGCCGAACGGGATCGTGTAATCGTCGACAGGAACCTGGCCTTTCTGCTTGTACATCATTTTGTCTTCGAAGAAGACCACAGGATTGTCATCCCGGATCGCGGTTTTCAGCAGGCCTTTCGCGTCGTAGGGCGTGGAAGGCAGCGCGACTTTCAATCCCGGCACGTGACTGAACCAGGCGTGCAACGATTGCGAATGCTGCGCCGCGGAGCGGCGGGTTGCGCCCAGTGTGGTGCGCATCACCATCGGAACTTTCCAGTGCCCGCCCGACATGTAATGGGCCTTGGCAGCCTGGTTGACCATTTGATCCATCGTAAGGGTGAGGAAGTCGCCGAACATGATATCGACGACAGGACGCAAGCCCGTCATCGCCGCGCCGACACCGATTCCGGTGAATCCAGCTTCTGAGATGGGAGTGTCGAGCACGCGCTCAGCGCCAAATTCTTCGACTAGACCCGAAAGAACTTTGAATGGCGTTCCTGCCTCCGCGACGTCTTCGCCGAAGATGCAGACGCGCGAGTCGCGGCGCATTTCTTCAGCCAGCGCCTCACGCACCGCCTGCGCAAACGTGAGTTCGCGCTCATGCATAAATATCCTCATCGACCTGATCGGCGCTCGGATAAGGAGCCTCGATGGCGAATTTTACCGCCGCTTCCATTTCCCTGTGCGCTTCGGCGGTGACGAGCTCGAGCGCAGCCGTATCGGCATAATCGTGAGCAATCAGCCAATCCGCATGCAGCTTGATCGGGTCGCGCTCGGTCTTCCAGTGCTGCTCTTCTCGCTTCGAGCGGTAATATTCGCGATTGATATCACCAACATGGTGGCCGCTATAACGATAGGTATCGGCTTGCAGGAAGGCGGGACCCTCGCCTTGTCTCGCTCTCTTGATCAGACGCGCGGCAACTTCGTTTACCGCACGCACATCTTGGCCATCGACCATCGTTGCTTCAATTCCGAATGCTGTGGCGCGCCCCAGAATTGTCCCGGCTGTTGTCTCGGAATAATGGGTGTATTCGTTATACAAATTATTTTCGCAGACGTAGATCACCGGTAATTTCCAGAGTTGCGCCAGATTCATAACTTCGTAGAGTGATCCTTGCCCGAGCGCGCCTTCGCCGAAGAAGCAGACAGCGACCCTGTCGTTGCCCAGTCGCTTTGCGGCAAACGCCGCGCCGGTAGCGATTCCAACACTGCCGCCGACAATCGCATTCGCGCCCAGATTGCCGGTTGCAGGATCGGCGATATGCATCGAGCCGCCTTTGCCGCGGCAGTATCCGGCTTCTTTTCCCAGCAACTCGGCGAACATGCGGTCCGGGGATGCACCCTTCGCCAGGCAATGTCCGTGCCCGCGGTGGGTGCTGGTAATGTAGTCGTCAATGCGCAGCGACTCGCAGATGCCGACTGCAACCGCTTCTTCGCCGCTGTAGAGGTGCGCCAGGCCGGGCATCAGAGCGCGAGTGTAGAGTTCGTTTACTTGCTCTTCGAACAGGCGAATGCGCACCATCTGCCGGTAGGCGCGCAGCCATCTCTCTTTTTCGCCGATAACCTCGCGACCGGCTTCCGGCTTGGAAGTAACCGTCGTCAATTCTTCTTGCCTCCTGCCGTGACCGGCGTGGTCACACCCGCCATGGCTGCCAGCACGTCGAACATGCAGGCGAAATCGTATTTTGTCCAGCCCATGCCACGCGCCGCAGTCAGAAACTCGTTGCTGACTGCGGTGGTCGGAAGCGGAACATCGAGCTGTCGGCCCAAGTCCATCGCGAGAACCATGTCTTTCTGCATCATGTTCACGTCGAACCAGGCTTCTTCCGGTTGCTGCAGAACAAACGGTCCACGGTACTGAATCATCGGAGAGGCGACTGCACTGTGAGTCAGCACATCCACGGCAACTTCCCGGGCGATCCCGCTTTTTTCGGCAAGCAACACGCCTTCGGAAAATGCCAGCATCTGTACCGCGAGACTTAGATTCGTCGCGATCTTCATCGACAGCGCCAGGCCGTTGTCGCCGACATGCGTGACCTTCGGACCAATATCGAGCAGCAGCGGTTTGATCTTGTCGAACGTCTCCTGGCGACCGCCAACCATGACCGACAGTTTTCCTTCCTGCAAAGTGATGACGCTGCCGGACACCGGCGAATCGACCATGTCGGCGCCGAGGGCGCGCACCTTCACGGCAAGGGCTCGGCTGACCGTCGGACTCACAGTACTCATGTCGATGAATATCTTGCCCGAACTCAATCCGGCCAATAATCCTGCCGGGCCTTCGGTGATCGCCTGAATAGCAGCGGCATTGGTTACCATCGCGAAAATAAAGTCGCACGAACTAGCGACGGCACGCGGCGAATCTGCCCACTGCATGCCCTTGTTCACCAGCCACTGAGCTTTTGAGCGGGTGCGGTTGTATCCGGTGACGGGGTGACCCTTGTCGAGAAGCCGATTCACCATTTGGCTGCCCATCACTCCCAAACCGATGAAACCGACTTTCGCCATCCGTGCTTGCCTCCGAACTGCTGCGATGTTTAGTGCGTGCTTAGCTTGACTGGAGCGCGCTTGCCTGCCGGTGCCTGACTGTCATCGCGTACCTGGAATAAATGTGCCCGCATAGCCTGGCGCGCACCCTCTGCATCGTGGTGCTCGACCGCGTCGAGAATTCGCTTGTGATGAATCTGGCCCCGCTCGGGTCCGCCCGGAACACGAAAAATGCGCAAGCGCTGTTCGCGCAGCAGTCCGACGATCGAATCGAGGAGCGACAGGATGAGCGGATTCGCCGCGCCCTCGGCTAATGCCAAATGAAAGTCGAGATCAGCTTCGATGTAAGCGTCTGGATCCTGGCCGGCGCGGTCCATCACAGCAACAGCTTCGCGCATCGTCGCCAACTCGGCCTCCTGAATGCGTGCTGCGGCCAGGGCCGCGATCTCCGGTTCGAGAATCGCGCGAACTTCCGCGAGATGAGTGGAACCCTCGGGCTGCCCGATCTTCACCATCAGATCAAGAGACTGGCGGACTGCTTGCGTGGTCCCATCGGTAATGAAAGTACCGCGGCCGGAATAGGCTTCGACCAGACCTTTCTCACGCAGCGCCTTGACGGCTTCGCGGACTGCGGTGCGGCTTACTCCAAAACGCTGGGCGAGTTCGCGCTCGGCGGGCAGTTGGTCGCCGGGTTTTAAATCACCTTTAACAATGGATTCCTCGATTTGCTGAACGATTTGCTCGTAGAGGCGGGATGTGCGAACTAGCTTGTACACGAAGCGAACCCCACGACGAGCCGAGGAGAGCCGGGAGGCGCCACGGCTGGTCTGGCTACTATACCGCATATCCACTAAAGGATCAGCCAGTGAACGAATTAAACCGCGTTGGTACATTGGTATGATGGTATGACCATATCAAGGCTTGCAGAGACAGTCAACACTTGCGGCTCGTGAATTTCCTTGACACCGTTTCAGAGAAGGTGGTATGGCTGTCGGACCAGAAGGTTCGGAGGAGGGGTTCCCATGCCTTGTTGCACTCTCCGTGCGTCCCGTGACGGACGCATGATTACCGCCGCCCTGTTCGCCACCTTGACCTTGTTGATGTTCTCCGGTTTGGCGGTTGCGCAATCCACAGCCGGCCGCATTTTGGGTACTTTGACGGATCAAAGCGGAGCTGCCGTTCCAGGAGCCACGGTGGTTGTAACCGATGTACAGCGCGGCATTTCGCGCACGGTCACAACGGATGAATCGGGCAGCTATGCGGTGACCGATCTCCAGCCGGGAAATTACAAAATCCACGTTGAGACCAAAGGGTTCAAGACGGTCGAGCGCCCCAACGTGCAGATTGAAGTCGCCAGCGACGTGCGGGCCGACTTCACCCTCCAACCTGGACAGGTCAATGAAACGGTGACCATCAGCGAAGAAGTGCCGTTAGTGAATACGACCTCGGCAACGCTGGGAGGCACGCTCAGCAATAAGGAAATCAACGACCTTCCGTTGAACGGCCGGAATTACGAGAACCTTCTTCAACTGAGGCCGGGCGTGATGCGCTATCCGGGCGGAGGATTTTCAACCACCAGTTCCAACGGACTGCGCGCGGAAGATAATGCCTATTTCGTCGAGGGGCTATTCAACAGCGAGCCCTACTCCGGACAGGCGATCATCAATGGCGCCGGCATCGCGGGAGACTCGGCCACGATTCTGCCGATTGATGCGATTCAGGAGTTCAATCTGCAGCAGAATCCGCCGGCGGAATACGGATGGAAGCCCGGTTCGGTGGTGAACGTGGGATTGAAATCGGGCACTAACAACATTCACGGCACAGCGTTCATGTTCGGGCGCGACGGCGCCCTCGACGGCCGCAATTTTTTCAATACTTCTCCGAATCCGAAGCTGACGCGCACCCTGGAACAGTTCGGCGGCAGCCTGGGCGGAGCGATCATCAAAGACAAAGCGTTCTTCTTCGGAGCCTATGAAGGGCAGCGCTATAACGTGGGCAACTCGTTTGGAGGCATCACTAGTCCGTCGATGCAGTCCCTGCCCGCTAATGGAACTTGCCCCGTCCTCTCCTCTGGGGACTGCGCCGACAGCATTCCGGACGCGATTGCCGATCTGCAGGCCGGAGGGGTTGCCATCGATCAGGCAAGTTTGAACATCGCGGGCTGCACGATGTCGGGCGGCACCGTCACCTGCAACGGTTCTGGGTTTCCGCTGAACAACACACAAGGCATCAACATCCCCAACGGCTTCAATAACAACGTGCACGTCGACAACCTCGTCAGCAGGATCGATTATCGTTTTGGCGAGCGGCACAGCATCAGCGGGATGTATTTCTTTGGAAACAATTCCGGCACGGTGGAAGATTTCCCAGAACTGCAAACCAAATGGCTCTCCAAAATTCACACGCGGGCGCAGGTGGTGGGTGGAAGCTGGATTTGGACTCCAGGAACGCGCTGGGTCAACGAAGCCAGGGTTGGCTACAACCGTCTGTACCAGCCCACGCTGCCTGGTGACCTCAACACGCCGGCCTCAGACTACGGCTTGAATACCGGCGCCTCTGGGCCGTTTACCGGGGGGCTTCCGCGCATCGGCTTTGGCGGCTACTTCTTCCCGGGTTTGGGCGGCTTCAAGTGGCCGAAGTTCCAGGGGCCGGATTCGATCACGCAGTTTATCGATCACGTTTCGTATACCGCCGGAAAGCATTCCCTCAAAATGGGCGGTGAACTCCACTACAACAGAGTGAGGAATGCAGCCTACGGTAACGCTCGTGGAAGTATCACTTTTCTGGGTGGAGTTGCCATCGGGGCAGGGCCGGGCTCCACGCCGTTGGAGGATTTCTTTGCCGGGCTGCCTTTCAAAACCTCCGTGGAAGTCGGCAATCCGACCTTGCAGTTGCACAATTGGGCCTACGCGGGATTTTTCCAGGATGATTTTCGCGCCACGAAAAACTTAACCCTGAACTTCGGTGTTCGCTACGAGTACAGCACGGTTCCGCAGGAAGCGAATAACCTGCTCGGAAATTTCGATCCCAATGTCGGGATGGTCCAAGTGGGGCATGGCATCAGCAGCCTGTACAACCCCGATCACAAAAACTTTGGGCCGCGCGCCGGCTTCGCGTGGGATGTCACCGGGAATGGCCGGACGGTATTGCGCGGCGGCGCCGGGTTGATTTACGAAACGGTGAATTGGCAGTCCTTCGTGGCTTTCAACAATGCGTTCGGCCCGGGCAGCGTTCCCACGGGAGCGCCAATCGACGCGGCGGGCAATACCTCCGGCGGCACGATTACGACGGGGAACGTCACCATCAAGAATTTTCTGGGCCCCCCGATTCCCTGGGACACGTCGGGATCGCCGCTGTATGGCGGGAGCACGATCAATTGCAACGACAGTCCCTGCCCCATCATGACGGTGGATCGTGGGCTCACCACGCCTTATGTCTGGGACTGGACGATCAACCTCCAGCATGCGATTACGCCGAACCTGTCGTTGGAAGTCGCGTATGTGGGAAACCATGGCAAGAATCTGACGGGAATTCGGGACATCAATCAGGCGCCGGTAGGCTCGGGTTGGCCGGCAGCGGCGATCTCCGCGTGCATCGCCTCTGGATATACCGATCCAAATAACTGCGCACCCGACAGCACCGGCGGCGAGGAGGCGAACCGGCCTTTCGCCAACAAGTTCCCATACCTTGCCAACATCTTCCAGATGGGAAATGTCTACCGTTCGAACTACAACGGCCTGCAAGTCACCATGAATGCGCGGAACTATCACGGCTTGAGCATGGTGCTGGGCTATACCTACGCGCACGCGTCAGATGATGTGGGCGCGAACTGGGATTTTGGTTACGGCTCAGGGCTGCCGCAGAACTCCTATAATTTAGGCGCCGAGTATGCCAACAGCGATTTCGATATCCGGCACCGGCTGACTCTATCGCTTACCTACGCCATTCCTGGCCGTACTGGCCACGGACAATTGCTGGAAGGTTGGGAGATCAATTCGATCACGACCCTGGAGAGCCCACAATACTGGGGCCCGATCGATCTGGGAACCGACGCAGCCGGCACCGGAACGCTGCCCGTCAGCCCTCCTGCAACGCAACCGATCCGCTGGAGTTTCTACCGTTCGGGAACGGCGAGCCGCGGCAACCCGTCGGATTTCAAAGCGGGTCGGGGAGTGGGAATTCCGTTCTACGCGCCGGGAGATCCCAATATGCCTGCCGGTTGTGCAGCATCGGCCGCGGCAGTGGATGGAGGCACGGCAGGACCGGAAACGGCCGCTCTGAATTTATTTGGCTGTTACGCCGCCGGGAATTCTGTGATGATGGCGCCTCCTCTTGGACAGTTCGGAAATATGGGTAGAAATATGTTCCAGGATAATGGTTTCCGGAATTTTGATTTCTCGCTGGCCAAGAACTTCCATTTTGGCGAAGTCAAACGCCTTCAGTTCCGCGCCGAGTTCTTCAATATTCTCAATCACCCGAACTTCGCAAATCCTTACGGCGGCCAGAACGGCTTCGGCCTGAATGATCCGTCGGTCCAGCCCTTTGGCTGCGGATGCGCTACCCCGGACATCGCTGCGGCGAATCCTGCGGTCGGCTCTGGCGGACCGCGCTCGGTTCAGTTGGGCGCGAAGTTCGTTTTCTAATCGGTTTCACGTGGGGATTTTCCAGGCCGGACGCAACTCTGTTCGGCCTTTTTCATGCGTAGCCCGTAAATACGCTCCGAGGAATAGTGATGAAAAAATGCAGCCAGTTTTCTCTTTTCGTCGTGCTGTTGGTAATCATGTCGGAACGGTTTGCCATGGCTCAGGAACGCCGCGAGCGGACGATCGATGAAATAAGAAGCGAAGCCATTCACCGCGCGGAGGTGGGGCAGTATCCCTTGATCGGGCTTGATCCCGCGGATATCAAACAAGCCTTCGAAAACATCCACAGCACCGACAAGGACGAGTGGGCAGCGGCCTTCATGCAGGTTGCAGACCGCTACTTCAACCAGGCAAAGTCGCTCGAGAAGAGCGATCCGGCAAAAGCCAATGCCTGCTACATTCGCGCTTGGAAACTGTATTCGTTCGGCCGTTGGCCGATTCCGTCGTCTCCAGGGAAAGAACGGTCGTACGAGAAGGCGATCGAGGCATTTCTGGATCATGCGAAATTTTACGATCCACCGCTGGAAGTTGTGCGCATACCTTTCGAGGGCAAAGAGATCATCGGTTACCTGCGGCTGCCGAAAAATACGAACGGTCCGGTGCCGCTGGTGATTGCCGTCAATGGACTCGACAGTCGCAAAGAGGATCTGACCGAGAGTTTCGGCGCGATTCTTCCTTTCGGAATCGGATTCCTTGCGGTGGACGGCCCAGGGACGGGACAGGCGCCCATCAAAGTGAGCGAGAACGCGGAGCGCATGCTGTCAAAAGTGATCGACTATGCGCAGTCACGGCCGGAGATCGATAAGAACCGCATCGCCCTGCACGGCGTCAGTTGGGGCGCCTACTGGGCGACGAAGATGGCGATTGTCGAGCGCGCGCGGCTGCGCGGCGCGAGCGCGCAGTCTCCTCCGGTGGATGAATTCTTTCAGAAAGATTTCCTGATGAATCACCTGCTGGGCAATCGCGAGTATCTCTTCGATCAGGTGCCGGCGCTCATGAACGTTCTCGAAGGTGTGCACACATTGGACCAGATGGGCGAGTTCTTGCCCAAGTTGTCGCTGGTTCATCAAGGCCTGCTGGGCAAGCCGATGGCCCCCATGCTGGTGATCGCCGGAGTGCTCGATACACAGGTGCCCATCGCTGATGATTATTTGCTGCTGAGTAAGGGCGATACGCCGAAGGACGCATGGGTCAATCCCCAGGGCGGACACCTCGGACGACAGGTTGGCGTCTGGCCCGACCCGAGAATTTTCAAAGAGGTCATCATTCCCTGGCTGGTGAAAACGCTGGAAGCGCCCGCGCATTGAGATTCTGAATCTCCGGCAATCCCTCAGTCGTCGTATTAGCTTGAGTCTGCATTTCGAATCTGCAGTCAAGGGAGATGCGATGACAGGGAAAATTGCTTTGGTCACCGGGGCCAGTGGCGGTCTGGGAACTCACGTCACGAAAGCCTTGCTCGACGCCGGCGCAACGGTCGTCGGTCTAGCCCCGAAGATTCAGCAATCGCAATTCGATCATGCGAATTTTACGGCCCTTCCCGCCAATCTCGATAGCCTCAATTCGGCGCGCAAAGCGGTCGATACCGTAATTAGCCGTTTCGGCAAAATCGACCTTCTCGCTCACCTGATTGGCGGCTTTGCTGGCGGTACTGCCGTCGTCGATACTGATGACTCTACCTTTCAGCGCATGTTCGACCTGAACGTCAACGCAGCCTTCCACATGCTGCGGGCAGTACTGCCGCAAATGCGCAAAGCCGGCTCGGGACGAATCATCGCGATCGGCAGCCGTGCATCCGAGAATCCCGGGGCCACTGTCGGGGCCTACAGCGCGTCGAAGTCTGCGCTGGTCTCGCTCATCCGGACCGTGGCGCTCGAAAACAAGGATGTCGGAATTACTGCCAACGTCATTCTGCCAGGAACAATAGACACTCCCGCGAACCGCAAAGCCATGCCCGGCGCCGATACTGCGCAGTGGGTGCAGCCTGCTTCGATTGCCAGCCTGATCGTGTGGCTCGCGGGCGATTCGGGAAAAGACGTGACCGGTGCGGCAATTCCGGTCTACGGACAAGGCCTCTAATTCGGTGCCCGTAACCCTTTCGTAACCCTGCCGATTGCACATTTTTTGTTGCACTTTAACGCCAGTGAAATATCTTGCATGTAGGATCTTTCCAGGAGGCTGCATGGGCTCAGCCCGCGTGCCGAAGTCGCTTCCGCTGCAAGTCGCCGCGATCTGCTATCGCCGGCGAGGCACTGCAATCGAGTTTCTCCTCGTCAATACCAATGGCGGCAGCAAATGGACTTTTCCCAAGGGATCGACCGCCCCCCACCTGTCCCACAGCCAGGCTGCCGAACGGGAAGCAGCCGAAGAAGCGGGCGCGATCGGCACCATTGAGCCGCGGCACTTTCATCTTTACATCCACTCAAAGGGCGTCTTTTGGCAGCCCGGCGGTGTGCAGGAATTTGTGATCAAGGCCTTCCTGATGGAAGTGCATCAGATGCGAAGGCCGGACGAGGGCGACCGGCGTCCGACGTGGTTTAGCCCCGCAGAAGCCAAGCGGCGCTTGTCCAAGGGCCGCGAAGTGAAGTATTTCCACGAACTCGAAGCCGTCATTGACCGTGCCCTGGATCGCATCCAGCACCACAGCGAACTCTGGGGCGCCTATCCGGAAGCGCGCAATGTGCGTCAGGCGGCATCTTCCAAAGATCCAATTGCGACGCCAGTATGGCCGTAGTTTTTCCTCTGTGCCCCTCTGTGTCCTCTGTGGTTGAAACCACCTCTTCCACAGACCACTGACCACTGGAAACTGGCAACTGTTACGATAATTCCAGCCCATGATTCAGCTTTCCGGCGCCGGAAAACGCTTCGGCCACAAACTCCTTTTCGAAAATGTCGACTGGCTGATCACAGCCCAAGACCGCATCGGCCTGGTTGGCGGCAACGGAACCGGCAAGTCCACGCTGATGAAGGTCCTGGCCGGCATGGACACGTTCGACTACGGCTCGCTCACTATCGCGAAAGGGACGTCCGCCGGATACCTTCCGCAGGACGGCCTCACGCTCTCGGGGCGCACCGTTTTTGACGAGTGCATGACGGTGTTCGACGACCTGCGCGCAATGGAGAAGGAGCTGGAATCTCTGACGCACAGCATGGCGGAACTGGATCACACGAGCGCAGCCTATGCAGATGTGGCCGACCGCTATCACCGCATCGAGCATCAGTTCCGCACGCGCGATGGCTACTCGATCGAAGCCGAAGTAGGCCGCGTCCTGATGGGCCTGGGTTTCACGAAAGAAGACTGGCAGCGGCGAACCGAGGAGTTTTCCGGCGGGTGGCAGATGCGCCTCGCGCTAGCCATGCTGCTGCTGCAGAAGCCGAACCTGCTGCTGCTGGACGAGCCCACCAATCACCTCGATCTCGAAGCACGCAACTGGCTCGAAGAATATCTGCAGAACTATCCCAATGCGTTTGTGCTGATCTCCCACGATCGTTACTTTCTCGACGTGACGGTCAACAAAATCGCCGAGATCTGGAACAAGCGCTTCTGGTTCTACACCGGCAATTACGACAAGTTCCTCGCACAGAAGACGCAGCGCAACGAGCAATTGCAGGCTGCCTATCGCAACCAGCGCGACCGCATTGAGCAGCTAGAAATCTTCATCAACCGTTTTCGCTACCAGGCGACCAAGGCCAAGCAGGTGCAGAGCCGCATCAAGGAACTGGGAAAAATGGAGCGGATCGAGGTTCCTCCTGAGGAGAAGACGATCCACTTCTCATTCCCACAGCCCAAGGCGAGCGGACGGATCGTGGCCGAGTTTGAAGGCGTGGCGAAGACTTATCCGGGCAAGAATGGCGACGCACCAAAGGAAGTGTTCCGGGACGTCAGCTTCATGATCGAGCGCGGCGACCGCATTGCGCTGGTCGGCGTAAACGGGGCAGGAAAGTCGACGCTAATCAAATTGCTCGCCGGTACCGAGCTACTGACCGGAGGCGAGTTCCGGCTGGGGCATAATGTCCTCTCCGATTATTTCGCGCAGGATCAATACAAAGAGCTCGATCCCGACGCTCGCATCCTCGACGACCTGGGCTCCATGTCTCCACGTTCCACAGAGACGGAGTTGCGCAGCCTGCTCGGATGTTTCCTCTTCTCTGAAGACGACGTTTTCAAGAAGATCGGAGTGCTCTCGGGAGGCGAGCGCGGTCGCTATGCCCTGTTGCGGCTGCTGTTGCATCCTGCGAATTTCCTGTTGCTCGATGAGCCAACGAACCACCTCGACCTCAGAGCCAAGGATGTGCTCCTGAATGCCTTGATGGAGTACACCGGCACGGTCGTCTTCGTGTCCCACGACCGTTATTTCATCGACAAATTGGCGACCCGCGTTTTTGAGGTCGGCGGCGGCAAAGTTGAAATCTTCCCGGGCAACTACGAAGACTATCTCTGGCGCAAACAGGGGGGACAACACCAGGCCCCTACGTTGGACGACGTGCCAGGAATGCCGAAGGCCGCTCCAACTCCAACGAAGACTCCGATTTCAGGCCAGCCTTCCAATGGAAATCACCGCGGCGAGGCCGAGTTTACGGAGACCTCTAAGAAGCGTTTAAATCCCATCAAGCGCAAGCAGATGGAAGACCGGGTTCAGGAACTGGAACGAGTGATCAGTCGCACCGAAGATGCAATTGCTCGTATCGAGACAGCGCTGCAGAACTTCGTCAGCGTGGAGGAAAGCCAGCGCCAGTCGCAGGAACTCGAGCAGCACAAGTCTGGCCATGCCGCGCTAGTAGGCGAGTGGGAACAGCTATCGCAAGCCTTGGAAACCGCAGAATAGTGCCGCCTCAGCCGTACACCATCTTCCGTAATCTCCGCGATCAACTTACGTGTGTGCGATAGTCAGGATGGCCAAGTGGTCACGAACTGGCGGCCACAAATTTCAAGACCAACCGCGAGCAGCGGCGCCTCCGGGCACGCCGCGCGGGAACCCAAGGAAGGTCGCATGCTTCAGTCGTCGGAGAACTCATTCAATCCGAAGTCCGGTGTTCCGGCTTCCAACCCTAACACTTATAACCAAGTCAAAACTGTCACCGCTCCCATCGATCAGGCGACCATTGGTCGCACTTTGGTCATCAAGGGCGAGGTCAGCGGCTCCGAAGCGCTCTATATTGACGGCCGCATCGAAGGCAAGATCATCATGCCGGAAAGCCGTGTCACCATCGGTCGCAACGGCAAGGTCGATGCCAGCATCCAGGCTCGTGAAGTCGTAGTCATGGGCAAGGTGACCGGCAACATCGACTGCAGCGATCGCGTGGACATCCGTGCCGAGGGTTCGGTGGCAGGAGACATCTCCACCGTGCGCATCAGCGTGGAAGATGGCGCCGCGCTCAAGGGCGGAATCCAGGTTCGCAGCGACGGCAAGCCGAGCCAGCAGGGCAAGCAGGAGCAGCCCAAGGCCATGGCAGCTTCGGCCCACGCGTAATTTTGAGTCGAGTCGAGTAGAAAGGGCACGCTCGCGCGTGCCCTTATTTTTGTAGCGTCTATCGGTGTCGGCTGAGAGGAGCCGTCCGGGTGCGGCTCTAGGACTTCTTTTCTGCCGGACGAAAGTCCAGCGACGCCGAGTTCATGCAATAACGCAACCCCGTCGGCGCCGGACCATCCTCAAACACATGCCCGAGATGCGCGTCGCACGTGGCACAGCGCACCTCCGTGCGGACCATGCCGTAACTCGAATCGCGGTGTTCGACTACTCCTCCACCCTCGCTCGGCTTGTAAAAGCTTGGCCAGCCGGTACCGGAATTAAACTTCGTTTGCGAATCGAACAGCGGCGCTCCGCAGCACACACAGTGATACATCCCCGGTTCCTTGGTGTTCCAATACTTCCCCGTGAAGGCGCATTCGGTTCCAGCCTCGCGGGTGACGTGATACTGCTCGTCAGTCAGTTGCTTTTTCCACTCGGCTTCGCTCTTAACCACTTTTTCGGTCATGAATCGTCCCCATTTCAACGATCTGTTTTCACAATGATTAGATGTTCTGGCGATGCAGAAGTGGCATCGACCGGGCCAAACCGTCCGACGAGGGTCAGATCTTCAGGCCCTTCAGATATTCGCGAAAAGGCCCACCTAGATCGGAGCGCTTGAGCGCGAACTCCACCGTTGCTTTCAGAAACCCTAGCTTGTCGCCTGTGTCGTAGCGCTGTCCTTCGTAGACATACGCGTACATTTTTTCCTGTTTGAGTAGCATGCGCATGCCGTCGGTAAGCTGGAGTTCGCCGCCCGCTCCCGGCGGTGTCTTGGCCAGGCAGTCGAAAATCGCCGGGGTCAAAATGTAACGTCCGATGATCGCAAGGTTCGACGGCGCCTCTTCGGGCTTGGGCTTTTCCACCATGTTGCGGATTTCGAACAGCCTCCCGTTGAAACCGTCTGCTGGCTGGGCATCGAATACGCCGTAGGAAGAAATCATCTTGCCTTCGACCACCTGGGCCGCGATGACGCTGGATTGTTTCTGGTCGAAAACGTTCACCATCTGCTTGAGGCACGGGACCGGGTGGTCGATGACGTCGTCGGCGAGCAGCACGGCGAATGGTTCATGGCCCACAAGTTCGCGCGCCATGAGCACGGCGTGTCCCAGGCCGAGCGCCTCTTTCTGGCGAACGTAGCCAACGTAGATCATGTCCGAGATCGAGCGGACGATCTTGAGCAGATCGTACTTGCGGCGCTCCTCTAACATCTTCTCAAGTTCGTAGCTGACGTCGAAGTGATCTTCGATGGCCTGTTTGCCGCGGCCGGTGATGATGAGGATCTGATCGCAGCCCGATGCCATGGCCTCTTCGACGCCGTACTGGATGATGGGTTTGTCGACCAGCGGAAGCATCTCTTTGGGCTGGGCTTTGGTTGCAGGTAAAAATCGGGTGCCCAGGCCGGCGGCGGGGAAGACTGCTTTGCGGACTTTCATGGTCATGGCTGGGTCGTTGCTTGTTCGTTGTTGGTCGTTTGCCCGTTCGTGCCAGGGACCGACAATTGTAAATGAGCGGGTTCGCTCGTTGGCATACCGGGTCGACGGTAGGCCGTTTCAGGCGAGGTTTGAGTGCGGCTTGGCAGAAATCAAATCCCAACGCTTTGACCTTGCCCGCAAGTCTTTGTCGGCAAGAGGGCACAAGGATAGGGGCGGGCCGGCGCACCGCGAATTCCCCACCCAAATAACTATTTCCCCACTTCGAGCACGACGAAGCTGTCCGGAACCATCGCCGGACGCGGGTGCGGGTTGTCTGCAGTGGGCGCCGGACGCGCCCCGAACTCGGCCGTCACTGTGTAGACGTTGTGCGTCTTGGAATCGAGAGCCATGGTGCGGGCTCCCTTTTTCGTGGTTACGTTTTCCGTCACGCTGAATTTTTCCGGCGATTCTTCTTTCACCACCGTAAGCACGCCATCGCCCCCGCAAGAGGCAAAAGCCAATTCAGTCTCGTCGTCAAAAGACGTCGCGTCCACGCCCTCGCCGATCGCCGGTGTCGCCAGGACCTTGCCGCTATCCGCGTCCACGACGGCCATCATTTTGTTGTCGCATCCTACGAATAGCCGCCGATGCTTGCGGTCAATGGCAAGCCCGCTCGGCTCGGTGCACGGCGCGAGCGGCCACTTGGCCTTGATTTCCAGCTTGCTGGGATCAATGGCGTCCAACTCGCTCTTGTCCTCGATATTCACGAAGATCTCACCTTTGGCGTCGCTGGCGGCGAACTCCGGCTTGCCACCCAGAGGGATCGTGCCCAGAACTTTCCCGCTGGCAGCGTCAATGGCGCTGGAGTCGTGACTGCGGCCGTTAAATGTGAAAACCCGTTTGGTGGCCGGATCGTAGAGGATCGCGTCAGGATTTTCCCCCACTTTAACTTTGGTTATAAGCGACAGATTCTTGATATCGAAGATGCTGACTGTCCCTTCGCGGCCATTGCTGGTAAACCCACGTCCTAGCTCGGGTGCCAGTGCGATGCCGTGCACTCCCTGAGTGTCGGCAATGTCGCCAATATTCTTGCCCGAGTCGAGGTCAAGCACTATGACGTGTGTGCCGCGCGAGACGTAAAGCCGGCGCGCAGTCGCATCGGCTGTCAGGTAATCCCACCCGCCTTCGCCACCTACTTTGTAGGTCTTAATTACGTGATATCCGGGACCAGCCGCGGCCAAAGCCACCGCCGCCAAGGAGATGCTGATTGCCGATAATAACCACTTCGACATGGTTGACATGACTTCCTCCCGAACGTTTACGCGATTACGGCTCGCCGGCCCAGCGCCGTTTTCCTGCACAAAAGACGTTGATTCTTATCGAAGTTTCTAAGTTTAACTCGAAAGTAACTTTACCCTATTTTGGGCCAGACCCTAGACTGCAACTATATGTTTGGTGCGAAGTCACCTTCGTTTGGAGGGCCTGGAGGCGTCGCGAACCCCACTCCACAGCCGGACCCTCGCCTGCAGCCCACGCCGGATTACGGCACACTGGGCCCGGGATCGGACATCTCCGGCGGGACCAATCCGAATCGTGCTTCGGTGCCGAATCCCTCTGCGCAGTCGGCCGGGCGATTAATCGCCGTCACACTCGGAGTTTTCGCCGCACTCTTGTTGGGGGCGGGGCGGAATAACTGGTCGCTCTTTTCGAAATTTTTCTCTGATCAGTCGAGCCGTCAGGCTTCGTCCCAGGACCTGCGGCAAATCGATCGCATGAGGCCCCAGAAGCAAGCGGAGACGCTGCTCCAACTCGCTGTGAGCCATGCTCCAGGCGCGGTTGAGCAAATCTCATCTCGCGTCGATCGATGGCACGGCAGAGTGCAGTGGAATCCGCAAATTGCTAATCTGAGCACGGCTGCTCTGAATTCCGACGATCTGCGCGTGCGCGAGTCCGGAGTGGAAGTGGAACTCGCGGCATATGGACTGGCCAAGAACTCGGAGAGCCTCGATTATCTATTGCGGACAGCAGAATCTCCCAACCACGCGCAAAAAATCTGGGCCCTGTGGGCTCTCGGGCTGATGGCCAATCGTGCCGTCGAGACCGAACAGGTGGTAAATGTCCTTACCACGCATCTGAAGGATTCCGATGTCGATTCGCGCCACTGGGCGGCCGAAGCCCTCGCTCTCACAGGCAGCGATCAAGCCATTGAGCCTTTATTGACCGCCCTGCACGACGATCCCTCTTCACTGGTCCGCGAACGAGCGGCGTGCGGCCTGGCTGTTTCCGGTTTGTTTACTCCCCAGCAGCGGTCCACAGTTGTGCCCCGCCTCTTGAGTTATACCGAAGATACTTCTGTTGACGCACAAACTCACGCCTTTGCATTCCATGCGCTGGCAGACATTACTCACCAGCGGCTTCCGAACGATTCAAGCGCATGGCGGAGTTGGTACGAGTCGCAGAAAAGCGACTAGCTGGCATAGATTCTTTGCACCGCTCCGGAGGATCTCAGACGATTCGTTCAACTAACTTAAGAGAGAAAGGAATTTCGTCGCAACTTTAACCATCCCCCTATGAACAACCTCAACGTTGTGGTTGCTCTTACCACCAGAGAGAATGATTACCAGGCCGAACAGGCATCCGCTGTCACCGATATGGCTGCCCGCCTCGGCGTAAGTATCGAGATTATTTACGCGCAGAACGATGCCGTGAATCAAACCCAGCAGCTGATCAAGATCATCCAGAATTCCGAAAAGAGGCCTTCTGCCATTCTGGTCGAACCCGTCGGCACCGGAATGCCGCAAGTGGCCAAAGCTGCCGTTGCCGCGGGCATCGGATGGGGAATGATCAATAGCGATCCGGACTACATTCCCGAATTGCGGAGGGCGGGAAGCGTGCCCGTGTTCTCGATCAGCACCGATCAGTCCGAGGTCGGACGCATTCAGGGGAATCAGATCGCTGCGCTGGTTTCCGAAGGCAACATTTTATACATCGAAGGGCCGTCCAATAACACAGCGGCTCAATTACGAACCAAAGGAATGCTGACGACCAAGCCGCCTTCCATCACGCTGAAGAGCCTGCGAGGCGATTGGACCGAGCGTAGCGCGCATCACGCCGTGCAGTCGTGGTTGTCCCTGGCATCCTCGAGGCAACTGCAGGTCAAGGCCGTTATCTGCCAGAATGACGCGATGGCCATGGGTGCGCGAAAAGCGATGGCCGATCTAACCGAAGAAGACCGCGAGAAGTGGCAGAAGCTTCCTTTCACCGGATGCGATGGTGTCACCAAGACCGGTCAGGAATGGGTGCGACGCGGTTTACTGACTGCGACTATTATCACAGCCCCTGCTGCAGGCATGGCCCTGGAACTCCTGGTGAAAGCGGCAAAAACAGGCACAGTACCGCCAGAGCGCACGCTGATTCCGCCGCAATCGCTTCCCGCGATCGCAGAACTACGGCTGAAAGCACAGAAGGCAAGCGGGTAAAAGAGTGATCAGTGCTTAGTGGTCAGTGATATTCACATTCGGCTCAGTGGTGCACTGGCCACTGACCACTGGTTGCCACTGACCACTACCTTCACTCCGCCATCTTCGCCACATGCACGTCGAATCCAGTCTTAGGCAGCAACGACGTCAGCGCGAACGCTTTGAATCCATCACCCGATATTTCGGTGTGACGATAAATTCCCGGCTCGCTTTCGATCATCTCTCTGCGCCCTTCCGTATCGCCGAGAAAAGCTTGCGCCTGGGTTACGCCAACCGGCATTTCTTTCGCACGCGTAACCACCGCTTCCGAGGCATAGGAGCGCACCAGCTTGGGCCAGTACTTTGCCAATAGCTCTGTGCTGGCAAAGACGTCGGCCCAGATGATTCGGCCATTCACCGCGACGACCACGCCCACCGCATTGCGATCCCGCAACTGCCGGATCAGGCTTTCGTAGTTCTGTTCAATAGGTCTCGCAACGGCATCCACCTGTTTCTTGACGGCTTCATTTTCCATGACTCTGGCGTAAGAAGTCGTTTGTGACAATTGGGTTGCGACCGTCGGAGCCACACCAGCGACTTCAACCGTTTCGGCAGCCTGCTGCTTGCGGACTTCAGCCCAGACCGCACCCTGATCCTTATCCGCCATAGCTTTGGCGCGCACCGAGGGCTGCGCCATAATCGCCATCGGAGCCGAAGCTTTTCCGCTCGCAGAACCGACACCGCTAGCAGAGCCGTACATCGCCTCGGACGCTCCAAAATGCTCGCTGCTGGCCACCCATCTTCCCGGCTCCACGCAGAAGACGCTCAGATCGATGGGATCGCTCTCGGCGGGAACAATGCGGTCCTTGCCGATTACGCGATCCTGCTTCCCTCCGGTGACGATCTCGCCGGCCAACAATAACAGCGGGCGCTTGGAATTGTTCACCAGCACAAGGCGGTTTACCTCTGCACCGTCATGCCGGATGCCAGTGACCGGATGCCTGCGAACTAGTCCCTGCACGCTGCCGGCTTCGGTGACGATCACTTCACCCGAACGCAGCCCTTCGTCCAAAGTCAGAAACTCACTAGTCGGATAGCTTTTGGCCGCGACCACGGGGAAAACAGTCAAATTGCCATGGCGGATGGGATCAAGCACTTTGTACGCGGAGGCCGTATTCGTTTCCCCGGCGCGCGCCTCGCGCTGCACCATCAACAACCCGGCCACAATCAACAGGACCGCCAAAGTCAAAAAATTCCTCGGACTCATAAACGCTCCTTCGCTCAGCAAAACGGCGCGTCCTGTCGAAGCCGCATCCGAGTTGCCGGCGTAACGCGAATCGGGCGCGCCGCCCATTTCGACTCCGTGGAAGGAACGAAGGAGGGGAAATGGCTTGCGGGGAAAATTCGCGTGCAAGTTTCAAGGTTGGCGTTTAAACCTTTCAAGACAAGGCCTGAGAAACTCTGAAACCTTGAAACTTAGAAACCTCCGTCCACACTTCCCCTGTAAAATTGAATTACAAACCCGGAGCCGCTTCCTCATTGTCTTTTCTTGACCAACTGAACCCGCAACAACGTGAGGCCGTCGAAACCACCGAAGGGCCGGTGCTGATCCTGGCAGGCGCGGGAAGCGGCAAGACGCGCGTTATCACCTACCGCATCGCCTACCTGATCGAGCACAAAGGCGTGATGCCGGAATCCATCCTCGCCATGACCTTTACTAACAAGGCCGCGGCAGAGATGGGTGAGCGCGTGGAAAAGTTGGTAGGTGGCCTGAGCATCGCGAAGCCGGTGATTTCGACCTTTCATTCTTTCTGCGTGCGTATGTTGCGGCGTGATATTGAGGCCCTGCGGATTCCTTCGACCGTTCCGGGACAGCCTTCAATCGGCCACACGAAGAATTTCGTGATCTATGACGAAGCCGACCAGCAATCCGTGGTCAAGTCCCTGATGAAGCGCTTTGGCCTCGACGACAAGCAACTCACGCCGCGTACTGTGCTGGCGCGCATTTCCTGGGCGAAGAATCACATGCTCGATCCGCAGGAGCTCTATTTGCAATCGGCCGACCCCAAGACCGAGCGCGTCGCGCACCTGTATGAGGAATATCGAAAAGAATTGCGCAAGGCGAACGCGCTTGATTTCGACGACTTGCTGCTCGAAGCGGTGCGCCTTTTGAAGTCTGCGTCGCAGGTGCGCGAGTACTACAACCGGCGTTTTCAATACTTGCTGATTGATGAATATCAGGACACGAACCGCCCGCAATACGAACTCATGCGCATGCTGGCGGGTGAACAGCACAACGTCTGCGCGGTGGGCGACGAGGATCAATCAATCTATTCCTGGCGCGGCGCCGATATCCGCAACATTTTGGAGTTCGAAAAGGACTTTCCTGAAGCGAAGATCATCCGGCTGGAGCAGAACTATCGTTCCACGCAAAACATCCTGGAGGCCGCGTCTGCCGTGGTTGCGAATAATGTGCGGCGCAAAGGCAAGAATTTGTGGACTTCACGCCAGGGCGGCACCAAGATCGGCTATTACGAGGCGCCCGACGGCGAAAATGAAGCGCTGTTTGCCGCCGACTGGATCGCCCGCTACATGCGCGAGGCGACCGATGCCGGCGAGACCCCGCGCGCAGCCGTGCTCTACCGCACCAACTCGCAATCGCGCTTGTTTGAAGAGGCCATGCGCCGCTATGGGTTGAAGTATCACGTTGTCGGCGGGTTCTCGTTCTACGAGCGCGCCGAGATCAAAGACATGATCTCGTACCTCAAGGTCATCCAGAATCCCGACGACTCGATCTCCCTTCTGCGTGTCGTGAATACCCCGGCTCGCGGCATCGGAAAGGGAACAATCGACACGCTGGAACGCCTGGCGCTGGAGACGGGACTATCGCTGTGGGGCGCGATCGGCGAGGCGATCAAGCGCAACCTGCTGCCGCCGCGAGCCGTAACCTCGCTCACGAATTTCCAGCAGCTCATTGAAGACGCCCGCGCGATGCTGGCCGGAACCTTCGTAGAGCAACTGGAACAGGATGTGGCTCAAGCGCCCCCGCCCGCGGCATCGGAGAATGCGGTCGAAGAGTCACCCTCCGACGTGCATTCGGAAGATGCCACGGCGTTCGATCCAGAGGAACTCGGGAATTACTCGTTCGATTTTGGTGAAGCAGAACCAGCCTCTGCTTCCAACGCTGCAGAAGGCGAGGATGCCGCCCGCCACAGCCAGGAAGATGCTAGCGCTACGGGCCCTGATGCGGCGGAACCGAAGGCGGTGGAATCGCCGAACGCATTTCCAGTTCCCACCGTCAGCACGGCCGATATTCTGAAATTCCTGATCGACCGTACCGGCTACATCAAGCTGCTCGAAGAAGAGGACACTCCCGAGGCCTATTCACGGATTGAGAACCTGCGCGAACTGGTTAACGCGGCGATGGATTCCCGTGAGCGTGCGGAATCGCTCGATCAGTTCCTTGATCATGCGGCCCTGATTGCCGATGCAGATGACTATGACGAGCGTGCGCAGATCACGCTCATGAGCCTGCATGCCGCCAAGGGTCTGGAATTCCCGCTGGTTTTCCTCAGCGGCCTGGAAGAGGGACTCTTTCCGCATTCGCGCACCATGCTGGTCCCCGAAGATATCGAAGAAGAACGCCGCCTTTGCTATGTCGGCATGACACGGGCTATGGATCAGTTGATTCTGACCCGCGCCGTCTACCGGCGCCGCTACGGCACGGACTTGCCAGAAGCCAGCGTGCCCTCGCGCTTCCTGGAAGAGGTGCCTGGCGATTTGATCGAGGAGCTTGGAACCCGCACGGCTCGTGCGGGAACGGCCGCCCTCGGCCGTCCGGCAGGACGAAGTCCCGCGGCTTACGAGACTGAAAGTGCGCACTATTCCTACGAGGATGAAGACCAGAGCCAGTCTTGGCACGCCGAGACAAACCGCTCGCAAACGTCAAAGCCGACGCCGGTAGCACGTGCGTATAACTCCATTGAGAACATCGCCGAATTTTTTGCCAGCCGCGGCAAGAAGTTCACGCGGCCTAAGGCACAGCCCATGGAAGAACCCACCGGCAAGCGTGGATTCCGCCCCGGACAACGAGTCCGCCACCCGAAATATGGAGAGGGCACCGTCTATCAACGCGAAGGAGAAGGCGAAGAAGCCAAGATTACGGTACAATTTCCACGCTTCGGCTTGAAGAAGTTGGTGGAGAAGTACGCCCAGCTAGAGCGAGCCTGAAAGCATTGAGTAATTCGGAAATTGTGTAATTGGGGAATTTGGCAGGGCTTCGCTCGCCGCCTGGTTTTCAATTTCTAAATTACTCAATTACAAAATTACTCAATCCAAGAAAGCACTCATGGCCAATACAACAAAGCTCAGCAGAGACGAACGCAAGAAAGCGAAACGCACCGCGCGCAAAAAACGGAAAGCGGACAAGCCGCTCAAGCCCCGCGATTATCCTCGCGGATCGAAGAAGCCCAAGGTCAAGAAGTTGGCACGCGGCCAGGCGAAGCGGTAAGCAGCATTCGGCAGCAGCGCTTGGCATTTAGTGTCCCCGTTCGAAAACAGAACGCTAAATGCCAAGCGCCACCTGCTAACTGCTAGCTCAGGAGAAATCACACCCTTTGTCACAACCGACGACTGGCGAGCCTTCCTCCAAAGAAGTTGTGCGCACCTCCGACAACCAGCTTTTCTGTTGCAAGTCGATTGACAAGCTGATCTCCGACTCCGAAGATCCCGAGCGTAAATTGAAGAAGACTCTCGGCCCGGTGTCGCTCACGGCGCTCGGCATCGGCGCAGTAATTGGCTCGGGCATCTTTACGGTTGTGGGTACGGCCATTGCCGGACAGAAGTTTGACACATCGTCGATTCTTAACGCTCCTCTGCTCGACTATCTGATTCGCCACCATGCCACGCTCGGACGGCCTGGTGCTGGTCCTGCTTTAGCTCTTTCCCTCGTACTCGTAGCCATCGTGTGCGGATTTACGGCCCTTTGTTATGCCGAACTAGCGTCGATGATCCCGATTGCCGGGAGCGCCTACACCTATACCTACGCAACGATGGGCGAACTGATCGCCTGGATCATAGGCTGGGATCTCATCCTCGAATACGCGGTAAGCAACATGGCGGTGAGCGTAGGTTTCTCGGCGCACCTGGTGGACATGATCGAGTGGTTTGGCATCCGTCCAGGACTCCGCTGGATTTCGCCAGCCTACTTGCCGGCAGGGCTTTCGGATCTGAAGGGAAACGTGCTTTACGTTCCGGGACTGCATTTTGGATTTAATATCCCGGCATTTCTGGTGGTGATGTTCTTGACTGTGATCCTGGTGCGGGGGATTCGCGAATCTGCCGAGGCGAACAACACGATGGTGATCCTCAAGATCGCTGCAATTCTCGCCTTCATTATCGCCGCTTCCCACTACATCAATCGCGGGAACTGGCATCCGTTCGCGCCGATGGGCTGGTCGGGCATTCTGACGGGCGGTTCAATCATCTTCTTTACCTACATCGGATTCGATTCCGTTTCTACTGCCGCGGAAGAGGCCCGGAATCCACAACGAGACTTACCCATCGGCATCATTGCCACGCTGGTTGTATGCACAGTGCTGTATATCGGGGTGGCTATCGTGCTTACGGGAGTCGTTCCGTGGCAGTCCCTACTCGATGATGCCGCGCCGGTTGCCAATAGTCTCAAAGGCCTTGTTGCCAGTACCGGATCGAACACCTTGCGCTGGATCGAACTGGGCGTTTTGTTTGGCGCGATGATGGGAATGATCTCGTCTTTGTTGGTCTTTCAACTCGGACAGGCGCGCGTGTGGTTTTCCATGTCACGCGATGGGTTACTTCCCAAGCTCTTTGGCAGAGTTCATCCTCGGTTCCGAACCCCCGCAACTGCGACTTGGATTGCCGGATTTGTTGTGGGAATTCCGGCGGGCATTCTGGATATCGGAACTCTATCTGACCTGTCGAACATCGGAACGCTCTTTGCTTTCGTGTTGGTGTCCATTGGCGTGATTATTCTCCGCTACCGTGATCCTGGCCGTCACCGGGGATTCCGTGCGCCTGGCGGGATTGCAGCCCCGGTGTTGAGCGTGGCGTTCTGCATTCTTCTGATGTCGGGCCTGCCGATCCTGACCTGGCTGCGATTTTTTGCTTGGCTGGCACTTGGACTATTTATTTACTTCACGTACAGCCGCCATCGCAGCGAGTTCGCGAAGAACCGGGCGTAATAGATTATTCTCCCAACGCGCTCGTCAGAAATAGATACCGATCCCGCAGATGGTCTTTCTGCGCTGTCGGCTGGGCGTTGAGCACTATGAATGACCATCCGTCCGCAGCGGAGTAAACTGGCCACTTCGCGAGTCCC
>Ga0209166_10000459_pt1 | contig 45639 bp, 32 predicted proteins | sample Coa_R1_3_FD_187151 | JGI IMG/M metagenome (GOLD analysis project Ga0209166, IMG submission 187151) | Surface soil microbial communities from Centralia Pennsylvania, which are recovering from an underground coalmine fire - Coalmine... | ecosystem: Environmental > Terrestrial > Soil >...
GAGGGACCGGTTGGCACCTCAATTGACCCTGGTGGGAGCGTGGTGGCACCCTTCGCGCGAAGGAGTGCGCTCTTTGTCTGCAGGTGAGCAGCGAGCGGGTCTTGCGTGTACTCGGCGTCGCCAGCGAAGTCTGTCAACTCCACGGGTTTACTTGTAAAGAAAACCCTGAACGGTCCTCCACGGGTCACGGAAGGGATAAGAGGAGGGCTTGGGAAACCTAGCGCCCTCCCCGCACCCCGATAGTGGTACGTCGCGGTCTTCCCCGCCGCGAGGTCCGTGATCTCGAAGGTCGCTTCATCGTGCTCCGCGGATCCGGCACCGAAGCCAGCATTGAATGAAACCGACTTCACCAGCCGAATCTGAAATAGGGTAGACCCAGGCGGCTTTGGCGGTGGGAGCGGCGGCGGGGGTAGGCCGGGGCGATGCACAGCGATGCGAACGCTCCGGAATGCCGGTATTTCCAAGTTCAGAGGCGACTGCTCGAAGCCATGGAACTTGGTATTGAATTTGAGCAGATGGGCCGGAATCGATGAGCCGATTCCTTTTCGCAGGAACTTCTCGGTTTCCTGCTCTCGCTTTTCAGACAGGATCTGATTATGCCCAGCGTCGCTTGTGCTACTGCCGTGACTGGCAAAACCGTCCAAGCTAACTTCCCAGGGTCTTCCGTCCAAACGGGCAATCATAAAATTAATGACTTCATTCAGATACTGTAGGTGTTTGGGTTTCTTGATATGGAAATCGTCGATGTCGAAGTCCACGATCTTGCCGTCCTTTAAGTCGGCCTGCTCTGTTATTCGGTCAGAGTCCCCTAGCGGTGACAAGCCAGGTCGAGGCTCGAAAACTGTCACTGCGCACCTCCTCGCGGCTTACCTCGCCGAGTGCTCGAGATCGCGGCTACGCACTGCGCATGCGGTATCACTAGATGCGCCAAGGAGTGCTGCTTAAGCGGATTCAGCATTAATGGTATTTACCCCGCGCCACACGGTTCGTCTGAAGAGGGCCGACCCTGGTGATGTGCCGTCGCCTCTTCCCTCAGGATTGACAGTCCCCTTCACAGGGACTTGAGGAAAGCGACAAGGTCGCTCTTCTGCTGATCCGTTAATCCTAGGTTGAATCGCGTTTGGTAAAAATCCATGACGTCTTCCAGCGTCGCAGCAGAACCGTTATGGAAATACGGCGCCCGGGCAGCCAGCCCACGCAGGATCGGTCCTTTGATCTTGCCGACGTGGTCGAACTTGCCGTCGATTAGCGCCTGTCCGAGGTCGGAAGTGGTTTTGCAATCGTGGATAGCGCCGTTTCTGCAGACCGTAATCACCGGCAAGTACTGCAAATCCAGACCTCCCAAATTGACAAAGCGGTTGCTAGGGCTGGGGTCTCCGGTCCCGATATTCAGAGGCGTCGGGAAGGAGTGGTTACCGACGTTTGGTGTGTCGTGACAGGTGCCGCAAGTTCCCTGAAGCGACGCGATGCCGCCCGCGACGAGGCCTCCGGCTGCCACATCATCGTTGATGCCGGCAACTCCGGTGATGGGAATTGGCAGCGTGTTGAAAAGCTGCTCGCCGCGAGCAATAGATTGCCGAGCGGCGGTGCGCTCATCGTACTGGCTGCGCGCGACCTGCGCCCAGTTGTTATAGAGGTTGAAAATGCTCGAAGTAAACTGGCCGTCGCCCGGGGTCACCAGGCCGCCCGGCTGCTCGAAGCCCGGAAGCAAAAAATGGACGCTGGAGTTGATAGTGATGAAGAAAGGTTGCGTAGCGAGAGAGGTGGGCCCGCCATTCGCGCCGTCTTCACTCAGATCGCCAGCTTGACGGTCGCGTACCTGCGCGGTGAAGAGTTTCGTTTCGAAGTCCACAATCTGCTGTTGTTCCTCGGTGGTTGGCCTCGTCCCGTTTCCTTCGGCATGGATGATCGTGGCGTCCACAGACTGATGTGCCAGGTCAGTTAGAAATGAAGCCGGATAATTGCCGTAGACGATTTTGGTTGTGCCGGTTACCGGTGTCGATTCCCGGCCGTCAAACATCACCGCGCTCAAGAAGGGCAGGTTGGTGGAGGGCAGCGGCCGGCGGTACATTGAAATGACATCGGTCGCGTTGCATCCGTACGGATTGTCGACACTCTTGACGTAATAGTCTGCGTTTGCGGGTAGTGCGATCCCGACGCGAATCAGGCCTCTGCTGAGCAGCAGGCCATAGGCCTCACGTCGCTCTCCCACGGTGGAGACGTCCGCCGTCGGGCAGCTCGCTCCATCCACGGGTCGGAAGATGGGGTCCGTGCCTTGTGTGACTTCGAAGCGCTCACGAAGGTGCGGTGGCGTGACCGAAAACGCGTCGCTGGGTTCGTGGCAGGTCACGCAACGGCGCCCGTTTGTTCCCAATTCTTGGAAAAAAGGATTGGTCTGGTCGATGGCTCCTGCAGAACTGAAAGTTGCAATTGCTCCACTCGGATCGGGAAATGGCTGCAAATTCGGAATTGAGGCCAAGACAGAATTGGAGTCGGTGAAGGCCGGAGCCCCCGAAAATGCGAGAGTCACGGCTGCAATTACAAGCGTCACAAGGGTCCAGATGCTCCGTTTTTTCGAGCCCACGGACACACGTTGCGCTTTGTTTTTCCGGAATGGCATAAGGTCACTCCTTCGTGAATCCCAGCGCGGGCGCCCGCTACCGGTCTTCAGTTACTGTCACTCCGTGACATTTCGCATGGAGGCGCGGGAACTATCAATGCATTGGCTCTGACATTTGGGTAACAGGGAAAGCCATTGAAAGCGCGGGGGTTAGGTCGGCATCGGTTCCGAAAATGAGTGGTCTTTCAAAGTTTGTGTGGTAGTATTCCGCGCATCGGGCTCGCCTGATGCTTGAAAAGCCCTTCGCATCTATAGTCCATTTTGGAGATTTCCAGCTAAACCTGCAGTCCGGCGAGTTGCGCAAACATGGCATCCGGCTTCGACTGCCGGGGCAATCCCTGACCATCCTTGCCGCTCTGCTCGAACGCCACGGTCAAATTGTCACGCGAGAGGAGTTAAGGAAAACCCTCTGGGCCGAAGACACCTTTGTCGACTTCGAGCATAGTGTGAACAGCGCTGTCAAGCGGCTCCGGGAAGCCCTGAACGACTCCGCCGATAATCCCCGGTTCGTCGAGACCCTGCCCCGGCTGGGCTATCGCTACATCGGACCACCAGTACGTGAACCGAAAGCGGATGCTGCTATCCAGGTTGTTGATGCTGCGATTTCATTTGAAGCCACAGTAAAATCCACGAAATCTGTCAGGGATTCGCAGGTCGACAAACGAAAGTGGCGAGCCGCCATCCTCTTATGGCTCGCATCGGGGTGTCTGGCGCTCCTCGGCGTAGCTTTTACTTTCAATCTTGGCGGGATTCGCGCTCGCGCCGGGCATCTTTGGCATCCTGCAGCGCCGAAACCCACAGCGGTTTTGGTCGCAGTCAAAGCTCGACCTTCCGTCGCAGTCCTTGGATTCAAGAATCTGTCGGGTCGCAGCGAGAATGTCTGGCTTTCCACAGCAATAGCCGAGATGCTGACCACGGAGCTGAACGCCGGCGGGCAATTGCGAATCATACCGGAAGAGAACATAGCCCGCACGAAGAGCGATCTCTCGCTTCTCGACGCCGAGAGCTTCGGCAAAGCAACGCTCGCACAGCTCCGCGAAAACCTTGGGAGCGACATGATTGTGGCCGGCTCCTATTCAGCGTTGGGAAAGAAGGCCGGCGGGCAGATCCGACTCGATTTGCGCCTCCAAGACACCAGTGGAGGCGAAACCATCGCCTCGATATCGGAAACCGGGACGCAGTCCCAACTATTTGAAATCGTTTCGAAGGCCGGGCTTACGCTGAGGCAGAAGCTGGGCGCGGGAGACATTTCGTCCGTGGACGCCCTGGGTTTGCGCGCGACAACGCCCACAGATTCTCAAGCAGCCGAGTTTTACGCTCAGGCCATAGCCAACCTAAGAGTTTACGATGCCTTAGGGGCTAAGGACTTGCTAGCCAAGGCAATTTCCATTGAGCCCGACTTCCCCTTGACCCACGAGGCCCTGGCGGATACCTGGAGTGCGCTTGGTTACGATACAAAGAGCCGGGACGAAGCCAAGCGCGCCTTCGAACTCTCCTCCAAGCTTCCGCGAGAGCAACGTCTTGTGACCGAAGCCCGTTATCGTAAGGCCACGCAGGAATGGGAAGCGGCCGTGAAAATATACGAGTCGCTGTATACCTTCTTTCCGGACAATATCGATTACGGACTCCTGCTGGCGGATGCGCAGAGCTGGGCAGGAAAGGGCAAAGAAGCTATTGCGACTCTCGACGCGCTTAGCCAGCTTCCGCCGCCGTGGGGCAGCGACGCGAGAGTCGACGCGGAAAGGGCGGCCGTGTTCAACCTTTTGGAGGATTGGGACAATTCGCGCGCGAGTGCCGCGCGGGCCATCGAGAAGAGCCGTTCAGCCGGAATGCGCCTACTTCTTGCGCGTTCCCTAAATCTCGAGGGTGTGGACTTGATGTACCTGGGCCAGACCACAGCAGCCATGGCCGCCTGCCAGGAAGCAAGAGAGATCTACGCAGATGCTGGGGATAGAAACTCAGTCGGCAAACAACTGAACGATTGCGCGATCATCCGCGCCCGGCAAGGAGACTTGGAAGGGGCTCGGAAAATTTGGGAAGAAACGCTTCCAGAATTTCGCAAAATCGGTAATGTTGAAAGCACCGCGGCGGTATTAAATAATCTTGGCATCGTCAACCATCAATTGGGCCGCTTGCAGGCAGGCCTCAAACTCGACTTGGAAGCCCAACCGTTCTACCGCGCTGTCAGTGACCAGGACGGACTTGCTCGATCTATCTACGAAGTTGGCACCGTTCTGCGCGAACTGGGAGACCTGCCGCAAGCCAAATCAAATGTTGAACAAACCCTACAGGTGGCCCGGAATTTGAAGACTGATAGCCTCTCGGCGTTCGCTCTGGACGAACTTGGCAACCTCGCCTTGGATGCTGGTGACATACCAACGGCGAAAGAAAACTATGAAGCAGCTCTCAAACTCCGTGGCAAGATTGCTGAAAAGCAAACCGAAGCGGAAACGCAAGTTCACTTGGCCGAAGTCTTTCTCGATGAGGACAATCCTCTCGAGGCAAAGAAACAGATTCGCGCCGCCATGCAGGAATTCCAGAAGGAGGATGATGTCGACGATCAAATCTTCGGCGGCACCACTCTTGCCGTAGCCCTCCTGCAAGAAGGAAACATTCCCGAAGCTCTCCTGGAGATTGGTGGCTGCGAAAAACTCGCGGCAAAAAGCGTCGACCTGGATTCGTATTTTGAACTCGGAATAGCTGCAGCACGAGTCTTCGCAGCGTCGCATCGGGGGCAAGAAGGAGAACGAAGGTTGCTTGCCGTGATCGAAAAAGCATCTCAGAAAGGATATCTACGCTTCGAGTTCGAGGCCCGCTTGAGATTGGGCGAAATCGAAATGAATTCCGGGTCGCCGGCCGGCCGCCTCCGGCTGGCGACGCTCGAAAAAGCCGCATCCGCCAAGGGCTTTTTCCGAATTGCGAGGAGGGCTCACGCGATAGCTGCCCCTGCAACGCAAAGGTAACGGCCACTGGCAGAAGACGCCCGCGCGGTGCACCCGGCGGCCTATCAGCACTTCGTCACGCTCTCGAATGGGAGCGCTCTCGACATTTCCAAGCGCATCCTTGCCAAGTCAGGATGCGCCAAGCTGCGATAACCTGCACCATTTCTTCTGCGTCAGAATGCGGCAAAGGAACCGAGAATTTACATCGGAAGCGAAGTCGGACTCGGGCCAGCCGTGGCTGCGCCGGCAGTCCGGCGAATATCCGCGTCAGAGATCTCGCAGACATGGTTCTCTTGATTCAGTCCGGCACGTTGACCAATGATATCTTCCCGTAGGATTCGCAACACTCGTTTGTGATTCACAAGCATCCGGCGCCGCCGCAACTCGGCGCTGATCCGCAGATACGCGTAGCGGCGTCGATGCTCGAAAGCGATCTGCTGAATCACGCTCAGCGCCTCCATATATTCCTCGACCGGTGCTCGTTCCTGCAGAGAACGATAACAACCGGCTCGGCTGACTCCGGCTAGCTGACACTTTCGCTCGATGCTTAGGCTGCCTTGCAGGGGCATCACTTCTTGGATTTCGTCGTAGATGCCTTCTCGCCACTGATACCGCTCTTCTGGCGTCGAGCCTCGACTTTTTGCAAGGCACCCTTGAAAAAATCCAGGTCCAACATCTTGTCAACCAACACGCGCTTCAGCTGGCTGATTTCCTTGCGCAGCGTGGACTCACGAGAGTTCTCTGGTGGCGACTCCTCACCGGGTTCAAAGGGATCAAATTGATTTCGCCACTTGTAGAGAAGCCCCCGAAGCACACCAAGTTCCTGTGACAATTCCACGATGTTGTCGCAGGCCTTCATTCGCTCGACAGCCATCCGGCGGAATTCTTTCGGATACCGTCCCACTCGTCTCTTTGCCCCTTGCAGTTCCTTTCCCTGCAAAGTGTGCCTTATCCGAGTGTCTCAAGCGAAGGGTTCAGTCCAGTTTCCTGTGCCAAAACTGTGCCAGAATCCAACGTTTTCATCTCATTCGGGTTAGCTTTTGAGCGAAAGCAGATTCCCCGATTTGTTGGAAACATTAGTAGTTAGAAGAAAGCGAAGGAGTTGTTGGAGTCGCTCAGTGCGCGCCCAAGGCAGGCGCGCTACCAGGCTGCGCTACGCCCCGACAGTTGAGGTTCTCAATTCTAGCGTACTTCCGGAGTCAGAGTCTGCAAATCAGGAGTTCGCGCTCGTAGACCATTTCTTTCGGCAAATGGTCGTGCAGCTCGATGAACAGCTCTTCGTGCTCGATCACCTCTTTGCGCCAGGCGGCGCGGTCGAAGCGCTGCAATTCGTCAAACTTTTCTTTCGGAAAGTCCAGGCCGTTCCATTCCATGTCTTCGTACTTCGGCATCCAGCCGATGGGAGTTTCGCGGGCCAGCGCGCGGCCTTTGGTGCGATCGACAATCCACTTGAGCACGCGCATATTTTCCGAGTAGCCGGGCCAAAGGAACTTGCCGTCGGCGTCTTTGCGGAACCAGTTCACGTGAAAAATTCGCGGCGTCAGCGTGAGCGACCGTTGCATCTTAATCCAGTGGCGGAAGTAGTCACCCATGTGATATCCGCAAAAGGGGAGCATGGCCATGGGATCGCGACGGACTTTGCCGACGGCACCAGCGGCGGCCGCAGTAGTTTCCGAACCCATCGTCGCTCCGATGTACACGCCGGAACTCCAGTTGAATGCCTGCACGACGAGCGGCATGGTGGTCGCGCGCCTGCCGCCAAAAATGATGGCGCTGATGGGTACTCCGGTGGGATCTTCCCACGCTGGATCGATGGTGGGGCACTGAGCCGCAGGCGCGGTGAACCGCGCGTTGGGATGAGCCGCTTTCGCGCCGGTCTCCTTTGCAATTTCTGGGGTCCACTTTTGGCCCTTCCAATCAAGGCACTCTGCAGGAGGCGTGTCGGTCATGCCCTCCCACCACACGCCGCCATTCGGAGTGAGCGCGACGTTCGTGAAGATAGAGTTTTTAGCGAGCGTCGCCATGGCATTGCGGTTTGTCTTGACGGAAGTTCCCGGCGCCACGCCAAAAAACCCAGCTTCCGGATTGATGGCGCGCAAGAAACCATGTTCGTCCGGCCGAATCCACGCGATGTCGTCGCCCACGGTCCAGACTTTCCAGCCTTCGAACCCTTTCGGCGGAATGAGCATCGCAAAATTTGTTTTTCCGCAGGCGCTGGGAAACGCCGCTGCGACGTAGGTTTTTTCACCTTTCGGATTTTCGACGCCGAGAATGAGCATGTGCTCGGCCATCCAGCCGTCGTCGCGCGCGATATTCGAAGCAATTCGTAAACCGAAACATTTTTTTCCGAGCAGTGCATTTCCACCGTAGCCTGATCCAAACGACCAAATTTCGCGCGATTCGGGAAAATGCACGATGTATTTTTCTTTGTTGCACGGCCAGGGCACATCGGCTTGTCCGGGCGCAAGAGGCGCGCCCACCGAGTGCAAGCAGGGAACTACCCGGGGGATTCCGGTGTCGATTTGTTCGAACACGCGCATCCCGATGCGCGCCATGATGCGCATGTTCGCGACGACATACGGAGAATCGGTGAGTTGGACGCCGATTTGCGACATCGGCGACCCGAATGGACCCATGCTGAAGCCGAGGACGTACATGGTTCGCCCACGCATCGCGCCGTTAAATAATCCGCGAAGCCGTTTGCGCATTTCGTAAGGGTTTTCCCAGTTGTTCGTGGGCCCGGCGCTGTCTTTCGAAAGAGAACAGATGAAGGTTCGGTCTTCCACGCGGGCAACGTCCCCGGCATCCGATCGCGCGTAGTAGCACCCCGGCCAGTGATCTTCGTTCAGCTTAACGAGCGTTCCAGCCTGTACCATTTCGTTCAGCAGAAGTTGGTTTTCTTCCTGTGAGCCGTCGACCCAGTGAATTCTCGCGGGTTTGGTGAGTTCCGCCATTTTTTCCACCCAGCGCAGCAAGTGCTCATTCTTGCTGAGTGGAGTTGCGGGGTTGCTTCCGCGCGTGATCGTGGTGTGTTTGGCAGCTGATTCGACCATAGATTAATTTAATCCTCAGCATCAACTTTACTAGGAGTGTCGAGCAAAGTGAACTGAGCGCGCGACGGAAACGTGTTTTCGAACGTCTGGCGGCTACGCCAACGACGATTCCGTCGTGCTTCTTGCGGGCGTCTTTTCACGCAGCAGAAAATAGTGAATCGCCGGAGTGAACACCAACGACAGAACCATCGAGCTTAAGATTCCGCCGATTACGGCGATGGCTAGCGGCTGAAGCATCTGCGATCCCGCTCCGATGGCGAAAGCCAGGGGCGCCATGCCTGCGACGGTGGCGAGCGCGGTCATCAGGATCGGACGCAACCGGCGGCGGCCGGATTGGATCATCGCTGCTTCCGGCGAATACCCAAGCTTGCGAAAGCGTTGGTCAGCGTCGAGAAGCAATATTCCGTTTTTCGCCACGATGCCGATGACCATGATCATGCCCATGAACGACGCGACGTTGAACTGAACGCGGGTAATCAGCAGCGCCAAAAGGCCGCCGAACAAGGAAAGCAATGCAGATGAAAGAATGGCGGTGGGGGCGGAGAATGTTCGAAATTCAAACAACAGCACACCGAAAAGCAGCAGCAGCGCGAGAACTAGCACTCGCGTGAGATCGCGAAACGATTCTTGCTGCACTTGGTATTTTCCGCCGTATTCGATGCGAATGGACGACGGAAGGTGCAGGCCTTCGATAGTTTTCTGGACGGCGGCGATTCCACTTCCAAGTCCCACACCTTCGAGCGACGCAGTGACTTCCACCATGCGCTGTAGATTCTCGCGGCGAATCTCGATCTGCCCGGGCTCAAGATTTACGACAGCGAGCGAACCGAGGGTCGCCGTGCGTCCCGTGGAACTGACGACGAGCGTGTTGCTCATGCTGTTGAGGGAGGAGCGCGCTTGTTCCGGAAAGCGCACGCGAATGGGATACGCGCGATCGTTGATAATGACAGGTGCCGCGGCGGGCTCGCCTTCGAGAATCGCGGACGCATCCACGGCAATTTCTTCCGGCGTGAAGCCAGCGCGCGCGGCAATCGTTGGGTCGATTTGGTACGTGACCGCGGGTCCGCTCGTCGTGTTCTCAATTCCGTTCAGGATGTCCACGACGGGACGCGTCTTGCCGATTTGAATTTTCTCGATGGCATCGGCGACGCGCGGCCCGGTTTCCTGGAGAAGTTTTCCGTCCTGCGCAAAGAGCTTGATGACGACGGCCTGCGGCTCGTTGCTGAGGTCGCCAATCATGTCCTGCAAGACCTGAACGAATTCGACTTTCGTGCCAGGTTCGGATTGCTCGATACGGCCCCGAATGTCGTTCATGATTTCTTCAATGTCGCGATCGCGATCACGTTTCAGCCGCACAGTGAAATCGCCGCGATTCGCTTCGGTTACGGCGGCGAGACCCAGCTCCAGGCCCGTACGGCGCGACGTGTTTTCGACTTCTGGAGTGGCATGAAGAATTTTGTCGATCCTCAGCAGGATGCGATTGGATTCCTCGAGAGAGCTTCCGGGCGGCGTGTGGTAGTCGAGGATGAAACCGCCTTCGTCCATTTCGGGAAGCAGGTCGTTCTCGAGAAGCCCAAAGCCGATATAGAGCGACGCGGCCACCAGAAACACGGAACTAGCGACCAAGACCCAGGGCCGCTTCACCACGAAGCTCATCGTGCGCGCATAGAAATCGACAATCCGTTTGAAAAAGCCGGAAATGTGGGCTTCCTCCGCGGCGAGGAGCGAGGCGGCGTCCGGACTGCTCGATGACTCCGCAGCCGCGGGAGATTGTCCGTCTTCTGCTGAACTGGCCGATTTCTGGGGCTGTTTGCGACGAACGAAATAGAGGCTGAGCGTTGGCGTCCAAGTGAGCGCGAGGACCAGTGACGTAAAGAGAGAAACTGTCATGGTAATCGCCAGCGCGCGAAAAAAGCTGCCGATCACGCCAGTAGTCGAAATGAGCGGGACGAAAACCACGATGGGAGTAACCGTGGAGCCGATGAGCGGAATCGTGAGCTCCTTCAACGCGCTGCGAATCGCTTCAGTGCGGCTTTGGCCTGCGTCGCGGTGCAGAACGATGTTTTCCAGCACGACGATGGCGTCATCGATGACCAGACCAACCGCGGCTGCCAGGCCGCCAAGCGTCATCAAATTAAAGCTTTGGCCGGTCGCGTAGAGAGCGATGAACGTAATGAGCAAAGTGGCCGGAATCACCAGGCCCGCGACGAGCGAGGAGCCCCAATCGCGCAGAAACAGCACCAGGACGATGGAAGAGAGAATCAGCCCGAGCAGCACCGCGTCGCGCACGCTGGCGATGGAATCGTGGACGATGGTGGATTGGTCGTAGAACGGCTCAAGATGCACGCCCGGCGGCAGCGTTTGTGCGAGTTGAGCGATTTCGTCGTGAACTTCGTTCGCCACCTGCATGGTATTGCTTTCCGGCTGGCGAATGATATTCAGCAGCACCGCGGGCTTGCCGTTGGCGGTAACCATTGTGTACACGGGCGCGACGGATGGAGATATCGCGGCAATATCGGAAAGGCGGATCGGTACTCCCGTGGCGGTGGTCTTCACTACGATCTGGCCGATTTGATCCGGAGTCTTTACCTGGCCGCTTACTAGGCCTAGCGTGAGCGTGTGCTCGCGTTCGATGAGCCCCGGCGAGTCGATCAGATTCGTCCGGCGGATGGCCTCCAAAATGTCAGTCACGGTAACGCCGCTGGTCAAGAGCCGCGCGGGATCCGGCGAAACCTGAAACTCCGGAACTCTGCCGCCTTGCACGACTACCGAAGCGACCCCATCCAGACGATTGATGCGCGGCTTGAGGTCATACGTCGCGATTTCCCATAACCGGTTTTGGGCCACGATGTCAGAAGTTATGCTGTAACCGAGAATCGGAAATACCGCAAACGTCAGCCGGTGCGTTTGTACCTTTGCCCCAGCCGGGAGTTCCGCTTGCAATCGGGCGACGACGGCATCGACGCGCTGCAGCGTCAGAATCATGTCGCTGTTCCAGTCGAAGAATAGATCAACTTCGGCGTCGCCGCGGCTGGTGATCGAAGTGACTTTCTGCAATCCCGGAACGCTGTTCACCGCTTCTTCGATCGGGCGAGTGATGGTGACGAGCATCTGGTCGATAGGCATCACACCGTTATCAACGCCAATGACGATGCGCGGGAAATCTGTGTTCGGGAAGACCGAGACGGGAATCGCGAGCGCGAGGTAACCGCCCACGAGCGCGAGGCTCACGATCAAAAACAGCACTGGGCGAGAGAGCTTCTGGAACCACGGCCCTTTGGGTTCTTCAGTTGGCGTGGCTGTGCGCGCATCGGACCGGAGCGCCATGCGGGCTAGTCCTTGTCCTTGTCGTCGGGTTTCTTGGGGTCGCCGGCTTTATCGTCCTTATCCGTGCTATCAGTTGCCTTGCCCTCTTCCGCGCCGGGAGCTTCGATTTTTATTTTCGTTTTGTCCGGCAAGGCGTAGCCGCCTGAAACAATGATGGAGTCGCCCGCGTTGATTCCGCTGAGGATTTGCGCGGTGGTATCGGAACGAATCCCGACTTGGACAGACTTTTGATGCGCGACATTATCCGAGCCAGCGACGAGCACAAAGCTTCCGCCATCGTCCGTTTTGAAAACGGCTGATGCGGGCACGGCGATGGCGTCCTTGACAGTCTTGGCCGTGACGGAGACCTCCGTGGTGATTCCTGGCTTGAGCGCAGGATTCGGTTTGTTCGCTTCAACCCACACTTCAACCGTCGTGCTGCCGGGATCAAGCGCCGGACTAACCAGCGTGACGTGGCCTTTGATGGGCTCCTCGATTCCGGGTGGCTTCAGTTCGGCGGGATCTCCAACTTTCAGCACCGCGGCTTGCGCTTGCGCGATGTGCGCTTTAGCGATGAGGCGGGAAAGATTCATCACCGTCAAAATAGGTTGATTGGCGGTGGCCAAATCGCCTTCATACAGCGGGCGATCGGTCACGACGCCGTCAATCGGACTCACGATGCGCGAATAGCTCAGCAGCGCTTCCGCCCCGCGGTATTTTCCTTCAGCCGAGAGCCGCGAGCCTTCCGCTGATTTCAGCGCCTGCTGCTTGCCCAATCGCTGCAAGTCCGCAAGCTGTTTTTGCGCTACTTCGTACTGCCCGCGCGCCTGCGTCAACGCTACGTCGGCGGTATCCAGATCGCGCCGTGGAATCGCGCCTTGCTGAAATAGCTCTTTGCGGCTGTCGTAGACTTTTTGCTGCGCGTCGAACGCGGACTTGGCGCTCGCGGCGTCGAGTTCCGCTTTCTGGATTTGCTGCGGCAAACTCGCTCCTACAGTCGTGTTGTACGCGGCGTCGGCTTGCTCGAAATCGCCTTTGCTCGATTCCGCTGCGGCGGACAGGTCGGCATTTTCGAGCTGCGCCAGCAATTGGCCTTTCTTCACCGGAGTCCCGCGCTGCACAAAAAATTTTTCCACTTTGGCGGTGATTTTCGGCGCGACGCTCGCCTGTTCCAGCGGAAAAACCACCGCCTCGCCGGAGATGACTTGCGATACCGGGCCGCGTTGCGCAGGCGCTGTGCGAACTGAGACCACCGCCTCTTTTTCGCCTTCGTCCTTGCCGCAGCCTACGATGGCGGCGATTGCAGAGGATATGCATGCACCGGCCATCAAGAAATGCGTCTTCCGGAAAGGTATGTTTCGATGCGAGCTCATGGAGTCGTCAGCGCTCCAGTCAAAGTTTGCAGATTGGCAAGGCCCACGCGATAGCGCACCGCACCGTCCTGATACGCGTTGTTGGCTTGCGCCGCGGTGGTTTGCGCGTCAACTACTTCCAGCACGGTTGATTCACCATTTTTGTAGCGTAGCGTGATGAGCCGAAGGCTATCGGTCGCCAGTTCCGCGGAGCGGCTCAGCTCACCGAGTTCATTGAACGCCGTTTCCGCTTCCGCATAGAGCGATTTGATTTCCGCCAGCAGCGTCCGCTGCGCCAGAGTCAGTTCGCGCTTTGCCTGGTCGCGTTTCAATTCCGCCTGTTTGATGCGGCTTTGTGTGGCGCCCCAATTCCAGATGGGGATGTTCAATGTTGCCGCTGCTGAAGACCCGAGGTTTGAGACTCCGTTGGGCCCGTTCACGGCGAATTGCGGAGCGTCGATTCCGTACCAGTAATCGAGCGACACGGAAGGCAAGTAACCCGCTCGCGCGCCGTAGACGTCCGCACTCGCAGCATGCAGAGCTTCGAGCGCCGCACGAACATCGGGGTTTTCTTGCGCGGCCTTTTGCTCGAATTCCGCTTGCGTTGGCAGCGGCACGGCCTTATGCAAATCGTCGGCGAGTTCGTAGTTGTCATTGAAGTCCGGAAAGATCAGAACTGCCAGGTCGAGCCGTGCGTTCAGCAATCCCAGTTGCGCTTCCTGCATCTCGCGGCGCCGTTCCTGCATTTGCAGCTCGGCCTTGATGACGTCGGAGTGGGCAACTTCGCCCCCTTTTTCCAGGTCTTCTGTCAACTTGAAGAAATCCTCGCCCTCTTTTGCCGCTTTTTGTGCTGCTTCGAGCTTGAATTGCGCTGCGCCGAGTCCAAAATAATCTTGAACCACGGTTACGACCAATCCGCGGGAAGCAATTTCCTGGCGTGCGCGAGCCACGGCGGCATCGGCTGACGCGCGTCGAAAGTTCGCCACACCTGCCAAATCGATGGCTTCGTGAACGTTGCCCTGGCTGACGTATTCGTGTACCGCGTTATTGGCGATGAAGCGAACCGGCTGGGACACGCTACCGGGTTGCGTGTACAGCGCCTCGTTGTTGAAGTTCACGCTGGGAAGCAAAACCGTGGCCGCTTGAAATTTGTCCTGGCGGGCGACGGCGGCGTCTGTGACCGCCGATTGAAACTTCACACTGTTTTTGCGCGCCCGTGCCAGCGCGTCTTCGAGAGTGAGTCGGAGCGGCGCCGCCGTTTCCGAAGCAGGAGTCTGCGTGGCTTGAGTCGAGGTTCCCGCTGGCGCGTCGGCCTTTGGCGTGGGGTTTTCCGCTTGCTGGCAGGCAGCCGGACTGGCCCATGAAGCCCCACAAAATAGGGAAAACAGCGCCAGCCGCTTAAGATTAAGGTCTTTCACGGAATCTCTCTCAAGCGGCAGCAAGCCCGCGCGCTCCGCTCTTTCCAAGTTAGCGGCGGCGAGATAAACGGACGATTAATCGCTAGCCGCGGGAGCGGTCTGGTGGAGCGGCAAATACACCGCAAAATGACTGCCGTGAGCATCCGATTGCACCAAAGCCAATTTTCCATGATGCACCTGCGCAATCCATTGCGCGATCGAAAGCCCCAATCCGGCGCCCCCCTCGCGCGCCGTGCGTGAGCGCGCGGGATCGGCGCGGAAGAACCTTTCGAAAACGCGAGCCTGCAAGTCCTCGGGAATACCGCTCCCGGTATCCGTCACGTGCACTTCACAGTCCGCCGTTCCTGCCTGACACGCAACGGTCACTCGGCCTCCCGCAGCAGTGTACTTGATGGCGTTGTCGAGAAGATTGAGAATCATGCGTCGGAGCAGCGGTTCGTCGCCCTCAACGGGACATTCTGCCGCGGCGTCCACTTGCAACTCGATATTTTTTTCGCGCGCCAATGTCCGCGCCGAGTGCGCGCAGTCCGCCACAACTTCTTCCAAATACACTTCTTCCAACGACAGTTGATATTGGCCCGCATCCGCTCGGCTCAGCGTGAACAAATCTTCCACAATCTTGATCAGCCGCGAAGTTTCTTCATGCAGGATGCGCACCGATTCGAGATATTCTTCCGCGCTCCGTCCCGGTTGGGACATTGCCACTTCGGCTTCACCGCGAAGAATTGCGAGTGGAGTCCGAAGTTCGTGTGACGCGTCAGCGATGAAGCGCCGTTGCCGTTCGAACGACTGGTCGAGCCGATTCAGCAGATCGTTGAAAATCGCCGCCAATTGGCCGAGTTCGTCGTTGGCGTTCTGCACTGGGAGCCGTTCGTGCAGATTGGACGCGCCAATTCTGCGCGCGTGCGTCCCCATAGCCACCACCGGAGCGAGACTCTTCCTCGCGAGGAAATAGCCTCCCGTTCCGGCGAGGAGCAATCCCAGCAGAATCATCCACGCAAAAGCTGCGCGAATCGTTTCCAGCGCTTCGTTCTGCGCATGCAGCGATTGCAGAACCACAAGGACTAACGACTTGTCGCCGGCCTTGAAGTGCCGCGAATATGCGCGAAATCGCGGGCGGGCAATCGTGGCGAAACTTGTATTCTCAGTCTCTGCGTTTTTTGCGAACGCTTGAAATTCGCTCGACGACAACGCGCGCGCCGCCTGTGAATTTGGCACCACGTTCGACAGGCTGCCGTCGTTTGAAGTCGCCAAGACTTGTCCGTCCGCGTCCACCACGGCGAAGGCATCGCTGCCCGAGCGATGCTCGATCATCGACTGATGCGCTGCTGACACAACGGCCGCCGCTCCGGTGGCCGCTTCGTCGGCGAGCTCATCCTCGAATGTCACCACGAACGAATCCGCAAGCACCGCGAGTTCGGCATCCGTTCGCTGCATCGAAGTCTTCCGGATCATTAGATATGTTGTCGCCGACACCAGCACCAGCACCAGTGCGAGGACCGCTGAATACCAAGCCGTAAGCCGGATTCGCACCGAATCAAGCATGTTTCTTTCGTTCTGCTCCGGATGATCGAGCTTGGCTTGTCGCCAGGCGCGCGCGCGCCGCGCTGTCTCCTTCCGCGCTTCCCATGAGGATATATCCCGCACCTCGACGCGTTTGCAAAAGTTCCGCGCGGCCGTCGGGATCAATCTTTCGTCGCAGGCGATTTACGTAGACTTCGATCAAGTTGGAAAACGGATCGAATGTTTCGTCCCATACGTGCTCGGCGATGTCCGCGCGGCTTACCACGCGGCCCGCGTTGCGCACGAGATATTCGAGCAGGGCATACTCTTTGTGCGTTAGCGAAATCGCTTGGCCTGCACGTGTGGCGCTTTGTGCTGCAGTATCCAGAATCAAATCGCCGACGGTGACTTTCGGCGGATGCAATTCGGTCGTTCGCCGCAGCAACGCGCGCAGCCGCGCGAGTAGTTCGCGGAATTCGAATGGCTTGGTTAAGTAATCGTCCGCCCCGCGATCGAGGCCGCTCACGCGATCTTCCACTGAATCGCGCGCCGTGAGCATGAGTATGGGCATGCGCTTACCCGATTTGCGGATGCGCCGGCACACTTCGAACCCGTCCGGCGCAGGAATCATCACGTCCAGAATGATGAGGTCATACGTGTTAATCTCCGCCTGGTAGAGCGCCTCTTCTCCGGAACTTACCGTGTCCACAGCGTAGGCCTGCTCGCGCAGTCCCTTGACCACGAACCGGCGCACCCCAGGGTCGTCTTCCACCAGTAATATCCGCATAGCCGCATAATACGTTAAAAACAGGCGGTCGATGTTCCTCCTGACATGCACATCACCCCGAAAAGTTTTCCACTCGCAGCATGTTTTTAATTCCAGTGTCACGCGACGTTCACAGTACGAGGCATAGCATTCCCACCGCTCGTTGCTTGCGTTCTCGGAGATGGGGGTGTGGAAAAAATGAGATTGCAGTATTTTCGAAGCCTAGTCGTGGTTGTATGTGCGTCTGTTTTTTGTTTGCTCGGTGCTTCGGCTGGCCGCGGACAAGCTGGCAAAGGATCCATCGCTGGCATCGTCAAAGATACTTCCGACGCCATACTCAAAGGCGCGCAGGTCAAAGTCCAGCCAGGCGATCTCAGCGTCACCTCGGACGCGACCGGCCACTTCATCCTGAATGGTCTCGATCCCGGCAATTACACGGTTTTCTTCGACTACGTTGGCTTCGCGACGGCCTCCAAGACTGTAACGGTCGTCGCGGGCCAGACCGCCAGTGCTGACGCCAAGCTCTCCGTTTCCTCTGTGGATCTCCAGGTTCTCGTCACCGCCGAGCGCCCCGCCGGCGAAGCCGAGGCCATCAACATCGAGCGCACTGCCGACAATATCGTCCAAGTGCTGCCCGCGGATGTGATCCGCAGTTTGCCGAACGCCAACATGGCGGACGCCCTGGGACGCTTGCCGAGCGTGACCATAGAGCGCGACGAAGGAGAAGGCAAATACGTCCAGGTCCGCGGCACGGAACCGCGCCTCACCAATACCACGATTGACGGCATTAACGTGCCTTCACCGGAATCCGGCGTGCGGCAAATAAAGTTTGACGCGATTCCTGCCGATATCGTCGAATCGGTCGAAATCAATAAAACATTGCAAGCTAACATGGATGGTGACGGCATCGGCGGCTCCATTAATCTAGTCACCAAGACGGCGGGTGAGCGCCCAACCGTCAATGTCAGCGGCATGGGGGGATACACACCCATCCTCAACGGCCGCGGCCTCATTGAGACTACCGGCACGCTTGGCCAGCGCTTCGGTACCAGCAAAAAGTTTGGTCTATTGCTTGGCGGTTCCTACGATTGGAATGGGCGCGGCATAGACGACGTCGAACCCGTTCCGGACATCGCCAACTTTGGTACCCCGTCCGCGGCCCGCATTTTTGAGTCTGCCGACATTCGCGAATACAAGTACTACCGCAGCCGCTGGGGAGTCGCGGGAAGCTCGGACTACAAAATCGGCGACGGTTCTAACATTTACGCTCGCATCTTGTATTCGGACTTTCACAACAACGGCGACCGCTGGGTCTACACGATAAACGACAACACTCCCGGAATCACCTTGCTGGGCTCTAATGGCTGCTCGGGTGTAGCGGCGGGGTCACCTTGCACCGGCCTTCCTTCTTCTAACGTTCAGCAGCGGCGCCCCGATTACGCGATTGGCAGCTTACTTGTAGGCGGCAGGCATGAACTCACCTCGAGTTGGATTGCCTGGGACGTTTCCGTTTCGCGTTCCAGCCAGGGCGGCCAAGTGGGGAACAACAACTCATCCTTCGGCGCCAACTCCAACCTTACTTCCAGCAATTGCATGTCTTTGCCGGGCACTACGAACATCTACATCCCCCAATGGTCTCCCGCCTGTTTCACCGAAGCCTACAATCCCGCTAATCTCAGCTTGAATGACGTTAACATCGCCAAGGGTTTGACCTCGCAGCTGAATCTTCAGGCGACCGGAGCAATCGGCAAGCGGTATCACATCGGTTCTCGTTTGGCGACTTTCGAGATTGGAGGAAAGTTCCGGAACGCCCACAAGTTCGACAACTCTTACGTGTTGGACTGGGCTCCCATCACGACCGCCAACATTCCCATGAACACGTTTCCCAACACGCTCACCAACGGCAACTACTATGGCGGCAACTATAAGCTGGGCTGGAACCCCTCTTTTCCGGACATCTTTGCCTACGTGCAGGCAAATCCCGGCCAGTTCACAGCCACGAGCACGGCCGGTGGAAATAGCGCGAACTTCGATCTAATTGAAAAAGTTTCCTCTGGCTATCTTATGAATACGCTGGATATCTCCAGCCGCTGGCGGCTGGTTGCGGGCGTCCGCTTTGAAGGCACCAACCTGGACACCTCCACGTTCCAAGACAACGCCAGTACCGGCTTGGCGGGTTTCGTCCAGTCGAACGGTTCTTATGTGAATATCCTGCCAAGTGCGTCTCTGCGCTACGCCATCAACAGCAACACCAACCTCCGCTTGGTATACGGCAGAGGTTTGGCGCGCCCCGATCCGCAGGATATCGCGCAAGCGGGGTCGGTCGATACCACCGTCACTCCCATCGCCGTGACGATCGGCAACCCCAATTTGAAGGCCGAAACCGCCGATAACGTCGACGTCCTCATCGAGCACTACCTGAATCCATTCGGCATGATCACGGCTGGCTACTTTTACAAGAACCTGACCGAACCGATCGTTTCTCAAACATTTCTCGAGACTGCCGGAACTTTCGGCGGCGGCACCGGGACGGTGACTTGCACCGCCGCCACGCCTTGTCGCGTAAGCCAAGCGATCAACGCAGGAAGTGCTTGGATCAATGGCTTTGAAGCTGCCTACATTCAGCACCTGACATTTCTCCCGGGCCTGCTGAACGGGCTGGGTATCTCCGCGAACTACGGCTACACCACGTCTCGCACCAGCGGTTTGCCGGGACGCTCTGACCATCCTCGCCTCCTGCGCAACGCGCCGAACACCTGGAACATTAGCCCGACCTACGATCGCGGACGATTCTCAGTTCGTGTTGGCCTCTCCTTTAACCAGGCGAACATCGCTTCCTACGGCTATCAGGACGGCACGCCCACCCTCGACGGCACGCCGAGCACGCCAACGCCCGGCGGACTCAAAGGACCCTTCAGCGACAACTACTTCTACAACCATCTGCAATTCGACGCGCAAGGCAGCGTGCGCATGACCCACGGATTGTCCTTCGTTATGTATGGGCTCAACATCAACAACGAAGTGTTCGGCTTCTACAACGGCAGCCCGCAATACCTGCTCCAGCGCGAATACTATAGGCCTACGATCGCCGCGGGTATGCGCTGGTCTCCGACACACGAAAAGTAATCGTTGCGCGAGCCTTGCCGGATCAAGCGGGATGCTCTGTGCCAATATCCGACGCTTCCAGAGCGCCGCGGCAGGCGTATTCCCGGCCTGCGTTGGATGAGATAAAATGTCCGCTAGTCCTCGCCTACTTTCCCTAAGAGGTTACAAATGAAAGCGCGTTTGTTCGGCCCGTTCGTGATGTTGTGTCTAACGATTCTCGTGCTTTGTTTTTCTGCTCGTTCCGAAGTGAAGCACGCTACGCAGTCGAAATCCCAGCCGGTGGTGCTTGTCGGCGCGGGAGATATCGCCGATTGCCAGAACCTTAGTGGCGCCGAAGCCACCGCCAAGCTCCTGGATCAAATCTCCGGCACCGTATTTGCCGCGGGCGATCTTGCTTATCCGGATGGCAGCAAAGAAAATTTCCAGTGTTACGACAAAACTTGGGGGCGCGCGAAATCCCGCACCCGTCCCGCGCCCGGCAACCACGAATTTCGTTCATCCGGTGCCACGCCGTATTTCGACTACTTTGGCGCCGCCGCCGGCAATCCAAAGGACGGCTACTACAGCTACGATCTCGGAGCCTGGCACATCATTGTCCTGAACAGTGAATGCAAAGATGTCGGCGGTTGCGACGCCGGCTCGCGCCAGGAAAAGTGGTTGCGCGCCGATCTCGCTGCACACCCTACGGCTTGTACTCTTGCTTACTGGCATAAGCCGCTCTTCAGTTCCGGCGGGGCGCACGGCGACGATCTCGAAATAAAGCCGGTCTGGCAGGTGTTATACGATGCCAACGCGGACGTCGTTGTGAATGGCCACGACCACGATTACGAGCGCTTTGGCCCGCAGACCCCGGACGCGGCTCCCGACGCCCTTCGCGGCATCCGCGAGTTTGTTGTGGGCACCGGCGGGAAGAATCACCGGCCCTTCGCTTCATCGCACCAGCCCAACAGCGAAGTGCGCAATGCCGATGCCTTCGGTGTCCTCAAGCTCACGCTTCACGAAAAGGGTTACGAGTGGGAGTTCATCCCGGAAGCCGGCAAGACGTTTACCGATTCCGGCTCGGGATCGTGTCACTAATCGCCGCGCGCCATCCGCATGCGCGAAGCATTAGATGGTTTTATCTTTCGCGTAGCAAATTCTCTCGAGATTGCATTCGACGCACTTCGGTTTCCGTGCGACGCACACCCGCCTGCCGTGCCAGATAATCTGGTGTGAAAATAGAATCCATTTTTCTTTTGGGATCACCTGCATCAGATCCTGCTCGATTTTCTTCGGGTCTTCATTCCGCGTGAGGTCCAGCCGGTTCGAAATGCGGATCACGTGCGTGTCCACTACTACTCCGCTCGCAATTCCAAATGCCGTCCCCAGCACAACGTTCGCGGTTTTTCGCGCCGCTCCCGGTAGCGTTAACATCTCTTCCATCGTCCGCGGTACCTGTCCGCCGAATTTCTCCACGATGGCTTTGCTTGCACCCATGATGGATTTCGTTTTGTTCCGGAAAAATCCCGTCGGCCGGATGTCCTGTTCGAGCTCGCTGGGATTCGCATATGCGAACGCCTCGGGCGTCGGGTATTTTTTGTACAGCGTCTCCGTAACTTGATTTACGCGAACGTCGGTACACTGCGCGGATAGAATCGTCGAGATAAGCAGTTGAAAAGCATTCTCGTGTTTCAGTTCGCACGCAGCGGCCGGATAGGCCTCGTCCAGTTTCGCGAGAATAGCGGCAACGCGCTTGGGATCCGTCCCGCCTGCTTTCTTGCTTCCCGCGACGCGTCTCGCGGCAGCTTTCGGTTTAGCTCGAGTATCTTTTTCAGCCGCGCGTTTTTTCTTTTTCTTCACCTTGGTTTTCGCCATGCGGCGCAGGATATCACAGGGCGAAATGGCTGCTTCACTTTGAACGAACCGCGCACTCTCCGCGCGCGTTGCTGCGAGACATGTCTCGCTGTCCACCATGCTTATGCTGCGCGCAGCGCCGTCAGCAACTTTCGAAACGCTTTTCCGCGATGGCTATGCTTGTTCTTCTCTTTCGCCGACATTTCTGCGAACGTGTTCCCAAGGGCAGGGAAGTAAAACACCGGGTCGTAGCCAAATCCTCCGGTTCCACGCGGCGCTTCCAAGATCTCTCCATCCACGCGGTCGGTCACAACGGCTATTGCACGGCCAGTTCGCGCCAATGCGATCGCGCAGACAAAATGCGCCGCGCGCTCTCCGCCGGATTTCCCGCGCATTTCGCCGAGAAGTTTCGCGACTCGCTCTGCATTCGATGCTCCTGGTCCTGCATATCTCGCCGAATGCACTCCTGGCGCTCCTCCCAGTGCTGGCACGACCAGCCCGGAATCGTCCGCGAACACCAAACCGTCCGCGAATCTTGAGTAGTGCAGCGCCTTGCCTGCGGCATTTTCCGAGAACGTTGGGGCGTCTTCTTCAAATGGGGGAAGGGAATTGAAATCGCGCAGCAGTGTAATCTCGACGCGCGTTTCGCCGCCACTCGCCTTGGCGAGGGCGCGAAACTCTTCTGCTTTTCCCGGATTGGAGGAAGCTAGAAACAGCTCAACGGGCGCGCGCACTGTGCTTGCCCGGCAAAATGGCTCGCTGCTCTTCCGTCAGCCGGCGAATTCCCGCCGCTGCCAACGCCAGCAAATCCTGCATTTCGCTCCCCGTGAACGGGCGTCCTTCCGCCGTGGCTTGAATCTCCACAAAATGTCCGCTACCCGTCATCACCACGTTCATGTCCACTTCCGCGCGCGAGTCTTCTTCGTACGCGAGATCCAGCAGCGCGCGATCATCCACTATTCCCACGCTCGTCGCCGCGACAGTGTCAATCAACGGCGAGCTTTTCAGGATTCCCGCCGCCACCAGCCGTTCGAACGCCAGCGCCAGCGCAACGAACGCCCCGGTAATCGAAGCCGTCCTCGTTCCTCCGTCCGCCTGAATCACGTCGCAGTCGATCCACACGGTGCGCTCGCCAAGCGCTTCCTGGTCCGTCACCGCGCGCAATGAACGCCCGATCAGCCTTTGGATCTCCAGTGTCCTGCCCGACTGTTTTCCACGTGTCGCCTCGCGCGCCGTGCGCTCTTCCGTCGCTCTTGGCAGCATCCCGTATTCGCTGGTCACCCAGCCCTTGCCGCTTCCTTTCAGAAATCCTGGCACGCCGTCGTCCACCGTCGCGGTGCAAATCACGCGCGTGCCTGCTAGCTCGATGAGCACACTGCCTTCCGCGGTCGAAATAAAATCCGGCGTAATTTTCACCGGACGCATTTGGTCTGGCCCGCGTCCGTCAACTCGCATTTTCGGTCCTGCCGTCATTCCGCGCGCTCCTCAAAAGTTCGCGATTCTTCGTCGAGAAGGGAATCACTCTGCCGATGACTTCCGCTTCTGTCAATCGGCTAATTTGGTTTTGGCGCTACCGCTGGCGCTGGTTTGTCGGCGATCGGTGAAACCGGTTTGTCGCCGCCACCCGCCGGTGTCGCTCCACTCGCGCCTGTGCTCACCTGAAACGTGCCCGTCAAATCCAGGTGCCCCGCTAGCGTTTCCATCTCTTGTCCGTGGATCAAAATCTTCAACCGCTGCACTTGCGGCACATTTGCTTCGAGCGTTCTCGTTATCGAGTCCACTGCCATCTGCTCGCTCTGAATTCCCGACGGTATCGCCGTCGCCAGCGCTTCGGAAAAATCCGCCACGGCCGTTCCATTCGGCAACAAATAAAACTCCAGCAGCGCCGCATCCGGCGGCAGCGTCCGCAGTTCCACATCCACCGGGCCTGCCAGCAACGTATTCAACACCTGCTTCGAGCGCAGCACCGGATCGCTCGATAACGGCAATTCCACAATCGAAGGGCTTAGCGTCCCGTCGCCGTTTCCAGTGGCCCAGAATAACTGCGCTTTTACTTTCGGTTCGCTGGGGTTTACCACCACGGGCTGCGCTAATTCTCGTCTCGCCCGCTCCGCGCTTTGCTCCTGCATTACTTCGGCTTGCTTTATATGCCGACGCAAAATGGGGAAATATACGACTCCGACGATCACCGCGAGCGCCAGCGCCGCCAGCAACCACGCTCTCAGTCGCGGGCTCACGGCGTTCCTCCGGTGTTCGTCGTCGGCACGACGTACGATGGTTTAAACGTCGCCACGCCAATCGCGATCGCCTCCGCCACGCCCGGCGCCATTTTGTCCAAATCTGCCTTGTCGTCCACCACGACGCTCGAAACCTCTACGGCGATCGCCGGCGCTGCTGTCGTTCGCAACTGCCGCACCGCCGCGGTCTGCGCCGTGTTTGGCGAACCTTTGAATCGCTGCGCTAGCAGCCCTTGCACCAAATCGCCCAGCTTTCTGCTCAATCCCTGAAACGGCATCTGCGCGCGGTCCCACGGAATCATGCCGCCCGCGTCCGTCGTCGTTAGCAAATCGGTGTTCACGTACACGCGCACTGTGCCTGGCAATCCCGTCGAAGCGATGTGTAGCGTCACAAATACGGCGCCGAGCTGCGCATTGGCCATCGCTGAACGGTCATCGAACGAAGGATCATCGTTTCCCTGGCGCGTCAGGATGACTTGAATCCCTTGCCCCTCCAGCGCATGTTTCACTTGCGCCGCGAAGTCCAGCACGATATCGCTTTCGCGGATTCCGCCTGTTCCTCTCGCGCCGGGATCCGTCCCGCCGTGCGCCGGATCCAGCACGACGACGTTTAGGCCCGCTCGCGGTGTCCCTGGCGAAGTTTGCTGAGGTGTGGCTGATGCCGACGATTGCGAGGAAACCGCGGGCGTAGTTGGCGGCGCTTGCGTCTGCGTTTGTGCTGCCCATCCAAACGCCACCGCGGCCAATATCGTCGTCGCAAGAAACGGAATCGTTCGAAAATTCCGGCTCTCCCAAGCTCGCTTGCATCCGCGCCATGAAATTCGCACGTCGAGCAGCATATCAAATCTCGACGCACTTCCATGCCGCTCCCCGGCGTCGCCGCAACGAGAAAGGGACGGCCCGTTGGACCGTCCCTGAAATCCTTACTCGATGTAGTTGGCCATGTTCGCGAACCACTGCGTGCTCCTCACGCAGTCGTCCGGCGCCGCAATCGTCGCTCCGATATCACCCTTGCGGCTGCGCCGGAGGTGTTTGCTGCTGTTGCTGTTCCTTTCGCGCGGCGCGCATTTCGCGAATGTTCGCCCGCATCTGCTGCTTTTGATCCGGAGTCAGCAGCTTCACCATCTGCATGCGTGCGCTGTGCCGTAACTGATGAATCTTTGCCTGCTTTTGATCCGTGCCCAGCGTGTCATCTTTGGAAGTGGCCTCGATCTGCGCCTTCGTTGCCTGATGAATCTTCTTGAATTCCGCGCGCTGCTCTGCGGTCAGGTTCAATCCCGCCATCGCGCCGTGCTTTCTCCCCGCTTGCGGCGTCGGCGTTGCTGGCGCGGTTTGCGTTTTGTCTTGCTCTGGCGGTTGCTGGCTGTTTTGCGCGCGGCTCATCGCCGGCGTGAACGTCAACGCCAGAAATCCGGCTGCGACGGCAACATTCTTAACTATGCTGTTCCTGTTCATGGAAATCCCTCGTTTCAATCTCGCGACTATTTCTCTTGCTTTCATATAACCCGCTGTCCCAATAAATGTCGCGCGGTCCATCTCCTACCAGTCTGGGCACGAATTTCGCGCTCCTATATAGGACTGCGCCTAAAAACAAACCGCTCGGACGGCCCTGTCCGAGCGGTACGCTCCAATCGGCACTAATGACGACAAGTTGCGCTGCCCGTCTAATTCGCTTTCAGCGGCTGCAAACGCGCCTTTTCCAGCAGCGCATTTACGCGGCCCGCTTCTGTGGTTTGCAGTGCACTCCACCGTTCCATCGTCGCTTTCCCCGCGGTCAGCCATGCATCGCTGGCCTTGCTGGCATCGCTCGTCGGCGCTGCATCCGCGCTTTCGACAACGCCCAGCAGCCCTCCGACCGCCGCCGATACTTGCCGCAAAGTTTTTGGCTTGTCATCCGGCGCCGTCAGTCCGAACCCGCCGAATCCTCCGCCCCCGGCCGTCCCGCTAACTCCGCTGATCTTCTTCTCCAGTTCGTCCAGCGCCGCCTTCAGGTCCGCGTTTCCTTCCGCTTCTTTGCTCCGCGCCGCGATCTGTTTCCGCAAACCCTCCGCGCGTTGCGTCGCCGCCGAGAATTCGCCCACGCTCGCCGCCAGTTTCGACGCCAGCGCAAACTGCCGCTGCAAATCCGCCTGGCTCGTTTTCACCCGCGGATCCATTTTGATTTCGAGCGGCGCGCTTATCGTTTTCCCCGCCGCCGTCAACCGCACCGTGTATTTCCCAGGCAGCGCCAGTGGTCCGCCGCCTCCGCGCCTCGACCTTCTCCTCTCCCCGGTGAACGCATACCGCAAATCCCACACGAATCGGTGCATCCCTGCTTCCGCGGAAACGGGCTCCGCGTCATGGATCCAGTACATCGGAATGTCCAGTTCATCGGGATTCGTCTTTTGCACTTCGTCATCGCTCGAGAATTTCCGAACCTGTTTCCCCGTGGAATCCAGAATCTCCAGTTGTACCGGCCCTGCTGGTTTTTCCTTTAAGAAATAGTCGATCACCGCGCCCGTCGGCGGATTGTCCGCTTGCGGTTCGTCGAACGGCACTGGCGTTCCTTGATCATTTCCCGGCCGCACCCGATACGCCGTCGCTGGATCGAACAGCCACGCATCCGCGCTCGCCACCTTCGCGCTCCATTGCCGTAGCGCCGTCACGTCATCCAGCACCCAGAACGAGCGCCCGAACGTCGCAATCACCAGGTCATCTCCGTGCACCACCAAATCCCGCACTGAAGTCGTCGGCAAATTAAATTGCAGCGGCCTCCAGTCGTCTCCGTCGTCAAACGAGACGTACACGCCTTTCTCCGTGCACGCATAAAGCAACCTCGCCACTTTCGGATCCTCCCGTACGCAATTCAGAAAACTTCCGTCTGGAATTCCGCGCGAAACCATCTCCCACGTCTTCCCGAAATCTTTCGTGCGGTACAAATACGGCTTCACGTCTTCGAGCCTGTGCCTGTCCACCGCTGCAAACGCTTTCCCCGCATCGAAGCGCGACGCCTCCACGTGCGTCACTTTGCTCCACGCTGTAACCGCAGGAGGCGTCACGTTGCTCCACGTTTTTCCTTCGTCCCTGGTCAAGTGAATAAGCCCATCGTCCGTTCCCACCCAGATCTCGCCCGCTTTAATTGGCGACGGCGCAATCGTGTAAATCACGCCGTGGCGCTTACCGGGCGGAACGTCTGCCGCTGTCGGTGCATCGAGATTTGCCGACACGCCCGGATCTTCTCGCGTCAAGTCCGGGCTGATCCGCTGCCACGAATTTCCTCCGTCCGCCGTTCGAAACAATACCTGCGCACTGAAATACAGCACGTGCGGATCAAACGCGGAAAAAACCAGCGGCAGCGTCCACGTCCGCCGGTATTCTCCCGGATGCATCAGCATCGGCGGCATCGACTGCACTTCTTCCTCGCCAAACTCCTGCCGCGCCACTGACCCTCCATAAATCACACCCGCATTCAACGGATCCGGCGCCACGTAGTCGCTCTCGCCGCCCGCCTCCATTGGCCGCCAATCGCGAAAATTCAGCGCGCGCCAATTGCTTCGCGTCGGCGTCGCCGCAGTTCCGCTATCTTGCTGTGCTCCGTAAACCCAGTAAGGAAACCGGTTGTCCGCCGCGACATGATAAAACTGCCCGGTCGCCTGGTTGTACCAGCTGCTCCACGTCTCGCCGCCATTCCTCGTCACGATCACGCCTTGATCGCATCCCAGAATCATCCGCCGCGGATATTCCGGGTCGATCCACAACTGGTGGTAATCATCTCCGCCCGGCGCGCCCTTGATCGCCGTGAACGTTTTTCCTCCATCGCGCGAGCGATACAGCGACGTATTCGGCACATAGACGGTGTCCGGATCCATCGAGTCCACGCTGACTTCGTCGAAGTACCATCCGCGTCCCCAGATTCGCGCGTCTTTCGAAACGCGCTCCCAGTTTTCTCCGTCGTCATCCGAGCGGTACAGCCCGCCATCCTTCGCATCCGCAATCAAATAAATTCTCTTGGCATTGCTCGGCGCGAACGCGATGCCCATCCGTCCCAGCTCTTCGCTCGGTAGCCCGTGTCCGCTCAACTGTTCCCAATGGTCTCCGCCATCTCTTGAGCGGTACAGTCCCGTCCCCGGCCCTTTCGACGGCGCGTAAATGCTCCACGGCGGCCTCCGCGTTTGCAGCAGCGCCGCGTACAACGTCTTCGCATCGCCCGGCTTCATCGCCAGATCGATCGCCCCGGTGTTTTCATCGTGGAAAAGTATCTGCTGCCAAGTCGCGCCGCCGTCCGCCGAACGGTACACTCCGCGTTCTTTATTCGCTCCATACGCGTGCCCCAGCGCCGCCACGTATACGTGGTCCGGATTGTCCGGATCCACCACGATTCGCGCGATCTGCCGCGTGTCCTCCAATCCGATGTGCACCCACGTTTTCCCCGCGTCCGTGGACTTGTACATTCCGTTTCCCATCGAAATGCTCGAGCGCATATCCGCTTCGCCGCTCCCCACGTAAATCACGTTTGCGTTCGACGCCGCCACCGCAATCGCTCCGATGGACGCCACCGGCTCCGCATCAAATATCGGATTCCACGTCCGCCCCGCGTCGTTCGTCTTCCACACGCCTCCGCCCACCGACCCGAAGTAGTACACGTCCGGCTGCCCGCGCACTCCCGTCACCGCCAGCGCCCTTCCTCCGCGGAACGGCCCGATCGATCGCCATTTCATCCCGCCAAATATTTGTTGATCAAACGTCTCGTCTCCTCCCGGCGCCGCCGCAACTGTCGCGCGATAACCCACCGCCGCCAACACGACGAAAAGGGAAAGCAGTAAACGCCGCAAGTTCTTCACGGTTTCTTCTCCAACTGGTTTTGTTTTTCTTCGTTCGAAGTGCGGAGTATACCAGAAGTGCTTTTCGCGCTTAGTCGCCCGTCGCCGCGTTCAGGCTCGCCGCCGGCACTACCACCGACCGCCGCAGCGGTTTCGTCGCCATATAAAGGATAAATCCCGCCGCGATAATAATCCCGCCGAACAGCATCCCGTTCATTCCCAATATTGTCTCGTTCCCGCTCTCCACCATCGCCAGGCTCATCAACGCCACGGGAAACACGCCACACGAAATCGCTCCCGCCAGCCCGCCGGGCACCTTGAACGCGCGCTGTAGTCTCGGCTCCCGGATTCGCAGCACCACCAGTGTTACGAACTCCAAAGCCAGGCTAGCGCCGTACAGCATGATGTCCAGCGTCACGAGCTTGGTGAATTTTAGTTTGAGACACAACGCCCAACCCGCCGCGCACACCAGTATCGCCACCCACGGCGCCTGTGTCTTCGCGCTCGTCTTCGCAAACACCTTCGGCAACATCCCGTCGCGCGCCATCGCCAGCGGCAATCTCGAGTAACTCATCACCAGCGCGTTGAACATTCCGAACGCGCTCATCATCCCGCCAGTTACAATCAAGAACCGGAGCCACGCGAATCCCGCGATTTTTCCGCCGATCAATCCTGCTACCGTCGCCCACGCTCCGTCCGACCCGAACGTGCCCGACGGAATCCCCGTGAAGTACACCGCCAGGAACGGCAGCACGTACGACAGCGCCACCAGCACCACCGCCGCGATCATCGCCCGCGGATACGTTCTTTGCGGCCGCTCCACTTCCTGCGCGATCGTGGACGCATTGTCCCATCCCATGTAATTCCACATCGCCACGAGCACGCCGCCGAGCAATCCCAGTCCCGTCGCTTCCGCCGCGCCGTTTCCGCCGCTCCCCGTAAACGCTCCCAGCTTGAACGGCGCCATCACTACCATCACCGCAAATGGCGCCGACAGCAGAAAAAATAGCCACAACGACGTCAATCCCACCACGCGAATCCCCGCCATATTCAGCGCCGCGCACGTCACCACCACGAACAGTCCCGCCAGCACTCCATGGCTGTCCGAACTGAACCACGGCGCCATCTGCTTCAGGTAAAACACAAACAGCGTCGGATAAATCGCCATGTCAAAAATGCTCGCGACCAGCGAGAGCCACGCCTCCTGGAATCCCCAAAAGTCTCCCAGCCCGCGTCGCACCCACGCGTAATAACCGCCCTCTGCGGGCAACGCGCTCGACAGTTCGCCGATCATGAACGCCGTCGGCAGGCACCACAGCACGGGAAGAAATAGCAAAATCAAGATGCCGCGCCCGTAGCCCGCACCATGAATAATTTCTTCCGTTCCATACGTGCCGCCCGACACCATGAAAAACGTCGCCGCAACGAGCGGCCAGAGTGTCAGTTTTGCGGCTTTATTTTTCGCTGTGGAAATTGCTGGAGAGGGAAGCTGGGCGGGTACCGATATCGAACTCAATTTTTACTAATCGTCCTCCTAAGCGATGCTCACTCTCGCGCTGGGTGAAGTGAGTTCGCATGCGCAGAATACAAGGTTCGCCCCCGCATGCAACAAAAAAATGTGCCTCCGCGAAAATTCATTTTGCCGTGGCACAAGCTTCAGCCTGTGCTCATACGAGCAAGAAAAGCATTAGCGCCTCCGTCAGAGCCGCTCCTCCCAATCGTGTTAAACTCCCTCGTTTCTCTTAACGCTAATTCCTGATTCTGGAGTCCGCCGCATGAAGCTCGGTTCATCCGCCTCCATCCGTCTCCGTGCCCTTTGTGTCCTGTGCATCTCTTCGTTTAGCTTTTCTCCTTCCTCCTTCTCGCAATCCTCTCCTCGCCCCATCACCCTCGACGACATTTCCCAAATCCAGGCCGTTCACGACCCCCAGCTCAGCCCCGACTCCCGTTGGGTCGCCTACGCCGTTGATAAAACGCTCGTAAAAGAAGACAAAACCGAAACTCGCCTCTGGATGATCCCGTTTTCCGGTGGCGACGCCATTCCTCTCACCGCCGAAGGCGTCTCCTCCACCCATCCGCGTTGGAGTCCAGACGGCAAGTTCCTCGCATTCCTCTCCGCGCGCAACGGCGGCAAAACGCAAGTCTGGCTCCTCAATCGCCTCGGTGGCGAAGCCCAGCGTCTCACTGACACCGTTCAGGACGTTCAGGACTTCTCCTGGTCGCCCGATGGCCGCCGCCTCGCACTCGTTCTCCGCGATCCTTCGCCTGAAGAACTCGCCGCCGCCAAGTCCAATGCGCAAACCGCCGCCCACTCCAGCGAAGCATCCGATTCCGAATCCAAAGTGCAATCTCCCAAGACCAAGCGTCCCTGGATCATTGACCGTCTGCAGTTCAAGCAGGACGAAGTCGGCTACCTCGACCGCCGCCGCACTCACCTCTACGTCTTCACTCTTTCCTCTAAATCCCTCACGCAGATCACTTCCGGCGACTTCGACGATTCCGAGCCGGCCTGGTCTCCCGACTCAAAACTCATCGCCTTCACCAGCAATCGCTCCACTCCCGACGCCGACCGCACCTACAACACCGACATCTGGACCGTCGCGGCTGACAATACCGACAAAGGCGCGCATCTTACGCAAGTCACGACCAACCCCGGTTCCGATTCCTCTCCTGCCTGGTCTCCCGACGGCAAGTGGATCGCCTACGTCACCCAGCTCGATCCCAAGCTCTTCGACTACGCCACGCGCCACCTCGCCATCGTCCGCTCTTCGGGTGGCGAAGCAAGCATTCTCACGCTTTTCCTGGACCGGAATTCCATCGAACCCCGCTTCACTCCAGACAGCAAGTCTGTCTATTTCATTGCGGACATGGACGGAACCCAGCAATTGTGTCAACTGCCTGCATCATTTGCGCAGGGCTCCTTTCAGGTGGGGAATTTCGTGTGCATCATTCATGACCGGCTGATGGTCAATGACTATTCAGTGGGTGCTAATGGCTCCGCCGCCGCTGAAGTCGCCACCATCGATCGCCCCGCCGAGATTTACACCGTCTCCGATGGCAAGCTCACCCAGCTCACCCACACCAACGACGCGCTCTTCTCCCAACTCAAGCTTTCCCACGGCGAATACGTCCACTTCAAATCCAAAGACGGCACGCCCGTCTCCGGCTACCTTTACAAGCCTCTCGACTTCGCTCCCGGCAAAAAATATCCCACTCTCCTTCGTCCTCACGGCGGACCGGTCTGGGCCTACTACGCCGAATTCAGCGAACAGGCTCAGCTCTTCGCCGCCAACGGCTACGCAGTACTTTTCCCGAATCCTCGCGGCTCTTCCGGCTACGGCCAGGACTTCTGCAAAGCCATCTTCGCTGATTGGGGCAACAAGGATTTTCAGGACGATATGGCCATGGTGGATTACGCCATCGAGCAGGGCATCGCCGATCCGGACAAGCTCGGCGTCGGCGGCTGGTCCTACGGCGGCATCTCCACCGATTTCATCATCGCGCAGACTACACGCTTCAAAGCCGCCATCTCTGGCGCCGGTGCCGCCGAATTCCTCAGCATGTACGGCCACGATCAATACCAGAAAGACTACGAAACCGAGCTCGGCCTCCCCTGGGAGAATCCCGCCGCGTGGACCAAAGTCTCTCCCTTCCGCAACGTCGCCAAAATCACCACTCCCACGCTCTTCATGGGCGGCAATATTGATTGGAACGTGCCCATCCTCGGCGGCGAGCAGATGTACCAGGCTCTCAAGCGCCTCGGCGTCCCCACTGAACTCGTCGTCTATCCCGACGAATATCACGAATTCTCCGTCCCCTCGCACCTCCGCGATCGCCTCGAGCGCTACCTCGCCTGGTACGCCCACTACGTCAAATCCGACGCCAGCCCCGCCCGTCCCCCCGAGCCTTCCCGCGCCCACAGCGAATAAAATCATCTGTCATCCCAAACGAACGTGAGGGATCTGCTTTTCGCTCCATCACGACTCCGCCTTCCCACCCCAAATCCGCTACCCCTCTTCCACGTAACCGTGCTATACCTCTCGCGCTCTCTCCGAGGTTTCGCCTCATGAACCGCAACATCGCCTCCCGCTGCATCGTCGTCTTCCTCTTCGCGATTCTCTTCGCTCTCTTCATTCGCGCGGACCTCCGCCGCATGACTCGCGAGGGCCGCGACAAATATCTCCAGCGCCAGGCCGAACATTTCGATTCCACCGCCAACACGCCATTTCCCAGCGCCGTCGCCGCTTTCGGCTCCTTTTTCGTCGCTGTCCCGTTTTTCTGTTTTTACGAATTCCTCGTCTTTCTCGCCGCCCGCCTCCTCAAAATCCTCGGCATCCAGGACGATAAGCCCGCCCCCATTCCCGTCCTCCCCTTCTCTTAGTCCACCGCCACCAGAGCCGCGCGCCGATACCTCTCGCCTACAAAACGTCCGCCTTGTTCTCATTGCCTCCTTTGCTTCAGTTCATACGTTATCCGCGAAGGTTGGGCAACCGTAAGCTGCAAAGGACCTTCCTGGGTGGCCTACCCTTTGCGTTTTTTGCAAAGGGTGGGCCGCTCTGCAATCTTCACTGTATCGAGCGAAGCGGCCGGCAGTGTCCAGGCATCCATCGTGAGTAGCCCTTGTCCGCGATAATAGAAACACCAACTACTCCAGGGCCAATTCCCCGGATGCCGCACCACGCCTTCGCGCACTGGATTGCTGTGCATGTAGTGCAATTTCTCCAGCACTTTCGCTCGCGAGTACACGTTGAAGTCGTAGTAGCGGCGCTGCCAGAAGCGGCGCGGGCCGGCGGCGTCTCCGCGGAAGTGCAGCGCAAGTTGGCCTTTCGGGACGCGTTTTTTCCCTCGCATTTTCCGTGATAGTCTCTGCTTGAAAACCTGAAGGATCTTGGGAGGCAGCGCCAAGGAAGATTCGCCGATCAGCATATGGACGTGGTCGGGCATGAAGACGAATCCAATGAGTGGAAACGAAAAACGGCTGCGCACCTCCCCGAGGATCTTCGCGGCTAGCGTGCGCACGTGAGCGGAGCCGAGGAGCGGCCTGCGCTGATAGCAACAGAACGTGATGAAGTGCAGATCGCCTTGGCCGACCAGGCGTTTGAGTCGCTTGGGCATGGATAGCGGAGCGCGGAGCGGCCCACCCTTTGCGAAAAACCGCAAAGGGTAGGCCACCCCAGAACGCCTCGTATCATAAATGAATGGTAATATAAAATGCTGGATATAATGAGCCATCGTCCAGACGCAAAACATGCGCCACCGCGCTACACAATTCGACCATCCGTTCAACGCAACGGGTGCGCCACCCGCCAAAGGGTGCGGCACCCCACCCTTATCAGTCGCGGTGACGTGCAGAAGTGGTATGCTCCCGTAGCGGCCCGTCGTCAACAAGAATCTAGATTCTATGCGCCACCCGCCGACGGACCTTGTTGGAGAGGCAGAAGCGGACGTTGCAGAGTCCGCAGCGCCCGCAGAAGAGGGAGAGGCGGCGGAGGCTGCAGCAGAGAATCCACTCAAGATCACCGACAAGGGTTTGAAACATATTGCAGAGAGACATGTGCCAGGTGGTGCTCGAACAGCGGGCAAGAGCCTGTTCAACGCTGGTGAGGACATCCGTGGGCTTCTGCAGGCCGGTGAGAACACAAATCCAGTTCAGCAGCTTGGCGGCAACTTCGAACGAGTGATCGATGCTGGACGGGAAATAGGAATTGACCGTGTCACCGGGGCAGCAACCCGAATCTACACGATCATCACCAGCCCGGCAGGCGACGTAATTACGGGGTTTCCTGGACTGCCTATTCCATAGGGGGAAGAATGGGACTGACGATTGTTTGGGAGACTGAGGATGGGACTCCGCTTGGAAGTGTTGAGGACCCCTCCAATCTGTTGCACAGATTACTGCCGAACCCAAAGGATACATCCTTTCAAGTCCTCCGATTCGTTGACTGGTACGGCGACACAGTCATTAATCGGCCTCAGCTAGAACCATTCCTGCAGGAATGGGACAGGGTAGCTCAAGGTGCCCAAACCGAGGAGGAAAAGGCGTTGATCTCCCAGATTCGTGATCTTGCTACCCAAGGCCAGCAGCAGCAGCATACGTATCTCAAGTTTTACGGTGACTGAGCACGTCGTTTCTTGTCATTTGGGCGGGTGGCAGCCGTTGGGTGCCGCATCCCTTTAGGTTGGCTTCATCAAAGGGTGCGGGTTTTGAGATGTCCTGCTCCTTCTGCCCGCCGTTTAATCCCGCTAATAGCAGTTCAACCCCGATTTTCGACCGTTCGCTGTAAAGTACTTAGCTCTTCGCCACTTCCGTGCTATCATTTCGCCAGTTCGATGGTTGTCCGGTCGCGCAGCAAGGATTCGCAGCTCCCTATTCTTCTTGCAACCCGCGATTCCGCGGTCCTTAGGACCCCACCCCCTCCCCCTTTTTCTGAAGAATATCAAAACAAAGGACTTAACCCCCAGGGGTCTGCGAAGAATATCATTCTAAAGCACTTAATCCGCGCAGATTCTTGGCTTGCCAGACACGGAACACCGCCCACAGATCACGCTGCTGCTCCGAGCCGAGTCGAGAAAGTCACCGCCGAACGCAGCTCCGACATTCACTCGGCCGCAAACGCAAACTACGTTTGTCCTCCGCATCCCGACGTGACTGCGGGCACGCGCAACCGTAACGACGGTCACTTACAGCGTTTTTCGATAAGGCCTATAAGGGACACGCAGAAGGAAAGTAGACCGCGAAACGCAGCGAGCTGCCAAAGCTGGAAACGACTTGCTTGAAGGAGGGCTCAGCAGCTCCACCCGCCGCAGAGGGAGAGAGAAGCGACGGCGGGGATGACCTTCGCAGGTTCGAGAATCCTTCTTGCGGGGGCGGCACTTGGGCACCAAGCGTAGCTATAAGCGCCCAGTCTTGCGACGCACCGGCCACCGTCGGCCGGACATGCTGAGGCCCCACCTGCCGCCCCCTGCAATTAAACCCAAGCAGGCATCAGCAGCATGGAGAATTGGAGGAGGTTGGTTATGACGAAGTTGATTCTCAGGGACAATCTTTATGAGGACCTGTTCGATTTCCGTCGTGAATTTGACAAGATCTTCAACCGCATGCTTACCGTGAATCCGGTCGTAAAGGAAGAAGTTGCGCCCTGGACGGGCTTCGATTTCGTTCCCGCGATCGAGACGCATCTGGACAAGGAAATGAAGAGGTATTTCTGCAAAGTGTGGCTCCCGGGCGTCGAGCCGAAAGAAGTGCAGATAAATCTGCAGGGCAACCTGCTGACGATCTACGGCGAGAGGAAGCTCGAGAAGAAGACCAAGGAAGCCGAGTATTTCCACCAGGAGTTCGCCTACGGAAAGTTCGAGCGCACGCTTGAACTGCCCGAGGGCGTGGTCGGCGACAAGCTGACCGCGGAGTTTGTCAATGGCGTGCTGGAAATCACCGCGCCAGTAGCGGCCGTGGCACTGCCCAGGAAGATTGAAATCAAGACGGTCGTGCCCCTGCAGAAGCAGATGGCCGCGTAGTTGCGAGTGGCTCGTGAGGCCCGGTCCGAGAAATCGGACCGGGCTCTTTTATTGCAGAGCGGCGCCTACTCGTGGCGTAGCGCGACGAGCGGGTCAACGCGCGTAGCGCGGCGCGCGGGAATCCAGCACGCAAAAAGTGCGATGGACGTCAAAAACAGAATGACCACGGAGAACGTCAGCGGATCGCTGGGCTTTACACCGATGAAAAGGCTCGCGAGAACACGCGTGCCCGCGAGAGAAACGAGCAAGCCTGCGGCCAGCCCGATTCCAATCACGCCGATGCCCTGGCGCAAAACCATTTTCAGAATGTCGCGCGCGGAAGCGCCCATGGCGACGCGAATGCCGAACTCCTGAGTGCGCTGCGCCGCGGCGTAGGACACGACGCTGTAAATTCCGACCACGGCGAGAACCAAGCCCAGCAACCCCATCACCGCGGTGAGTTGCGCGCCGAAGCGGAACAGGAAAAATCCATTTGCGCCTTGCAATGCTTCGGTCATCGTTTTGACTTCGGTGATCGGCACATCCGGAGCGAATTCGTGAACGAGCGATTGCGCCTGCAAGGCCACGCTTTCCGGCGGAACCGTGGTACGGAGGTGGAACGTGCGCGCAGAGTTGTAATTCTGTTCCAACGGAAGATAGAAAAACGGCTGCGGATCTTCGGTCAGGTTCTGGTATTTGCCGTTCTGCACGACGCCGACAACCGCGATGAACGGACCGCTGGCGCCCACGGTGCTGAACTGTTTTCCGAGGACGTCTTCGTTGGGCCAGAATTTCTGCGCCATGTTTTGATTGATCACCGCGACGGCGGGAGATGTTTGCGTGTCGGAATCGGCGAATTTTCTCCCGCGAAGCAAGGGAATTTGCAGCGTATCGAAATAGCCGGGGCTGATCGTGTTGTAAGAAATATCCGGCGGCTGCTGACCGGCGTCATAGGGATGACCCTGGATCCAGACGTGATCGCCGGCGCCGACGTAGCCCATAGGAACGATGAAGCATTGCGCGACGGATTGCACGCCGGGAAGCGCGCGGAGGCGGTCCTCGATCTGGCGATATTCCTGACGCGCCTGCGTTTCTTTCGTTCCCACCTGGCCGAGGTCGACGGAAAAATCGAGAACGTGGTCGGGGTTGAAGCCGAGATTCATTTTTTCCGCTTTGTTCAGGCTGCGCACAAAAAGTCCCGCAACGATGAGCAGAACAAAGGAGCCGGCGACCTGCGCGACGACGAGCACACTGCGCGCGAGCTGGCGGCGAGGTCCGGAAGATGAGCCGCGACCGCCTTCGTGCAGGACAGAGATGACGTTGGTGCGCGCGACGCGCAGCGCGGGCATGGTTCCGACAATCAATCCGGTGAGAAGCACGGCGCCAAGCGAAAATGCATAGACGCGCGCGTCGGGATGAAAATCCAGACGGAACGGAAGTTCGGTGCCGAGCGACAGAGAGCCGAGGAATCCCGCAGCCCAGCTAGCGAGGAGCAGCCCGCCCGCGCCGCCGAGCAGCGCGAGGAGAAGACTTTCGGTCAAATATTGGCGGATGAGGCGCCAATGACCGGCGCCAAGCGCGGCGCGAATGGCCATTTCGCGTTGACGCACGGTCGCGCGAACCAGCAGAACGTTGGCGATGTTGAAGCACGCCACGAGAAGAACGAGCGCCGCGAGCCCCATAAACGCGATGGCGGCGTTGGGGATGGAGTTGTCAGGGTCTGGTTCGGGGCGCGCCAGCTTTTCGGGAAAAACCTGCACGGAAATTCCTTTTTCGAAGTCGGGGTGTTCCTGAGCAATGCGTTGCGCGACAACGTTGAGCGAGGCTTCGGCCTGCTTGATACTGACGCCGGGCCGCAATCGGCCCATGAGGGTGAGCGGGTGCGGAACGCGGCTGGTCCAGAACTTCTGGACGGCGCTGTCCGGGTCGTCGGAGGTTTCCGCGCTCAAGGGAACATAGGCGTCAGTGTCAATGACCGAGTACGTGCCGTGGAAATCGCGCGGAGCGACACCGATCACGGTGAAGGGATGGTCGTTGAGCTCGACTTTTTGCCCGATGACGCCGGGATCCGCGGCGAAGCGGCGACGCCAGTAGGAATAGCCGAGAACGATGACTGGATCGGCGCCGGGTGTGAGGCCCTCTGACGGAAGAATGAAGCGGCCGGCAGCGGGCGCGATGCCGAGCGACGAGAAGTAATTGTTGGAGACGCGCGAGATGATGCAGTGGTCGGCTTTGTGATCGACGGCGATGGCGACCAGCGTGACGTTGTACGCGAAAACGTCGCTGAAGGAATCGGATTGATCGCGAATGTCTTCGAATTCGGGATGCGAAAAGCGGAAGTTGGTAGTGACGGCCGTCTGCTTAAGGCCGATAACGGTCATTTGCTCGGGATGGGGTACGGGAAGCGGGCGGAGGATCAGGCCGTTGATGACGGCGAAGAGCGTGGTGTTGACGGCCATGCCGAGAGCAAGAGTGACGATGCCGATGACGGCGAAGCCGGGATTCTTCGCGAGGGTGCGAAGCGCGTATTGAAGGTCTTTCCAGAAATTCAGCAATGGGCAACTCCCGTTATATGACGCGGGCGGAATGCGCATGTAAACAGCCGACCGCTATGTTAGCTAAACCCTTGCGGACGCTGAGCTTAAGAGACTCTACCAGCCATGAGCCCGGCATGAGTGTCCGATATTGGGAAAACGATTATCGGTTACGATGCAGGAAAGGACGCAGCTGTCGAATTGTGGCTCGCCCGTTCGACGAATGTATGGATGACAGCGGATGAGAAAGAACGATTCGCGGAATATGACAAACGGAAAGGACCGTACATCGAATAAGCACTCCCGGAAGCTTCCCGCGGCATACGCAAATTTGTGACGAGTTCCGGCGGCGGGTTTTCGATTCGCGGAAAAGCGGGCCGAACGAGATAGAATAGGGGAAAGACAGGAGTCAGAAGTGCAACCTGCCTGTAATATTTCGCGAGGCAAAATCGTACCGTTGGATGACGGGCTGTCTGCAGGGAGAGCAGGGAAGTGATGGCGACGACGGAAATTCATTCGAAAGCGGATCTGGGGTCCCTGCGGATCCAGGACACGCACAGGTCCGGCGGAAAAACAGGGAAGCGCATAGCGTACGGCACGGCAGGACTCGGAGTTCTGGTGTTGATCGCCGGAGTGGCGTTCGCGTTCCGCACGCAAAAGCCGGTGGTGGAAGTAGTCACGGCAGAAACGCCCGCGCCAGGAGGGGCGGAAGGGATTCTGAATGCGAGCGGGTATGTGACGCCGAGGAATCGCGCGACGATTGCGGCTAAAATTACGGGCCGCGTAACGGGCGTGTTTTTCGACGAAGGCACGCACGTGCACAAAGGACAATTACTCGCAACACTGGACGATTCCGACACACGGAAGGCGCTGGAGTCCGCGAAAGCGGATCGCAACGCATCGCAGGCGGCCATCGCGGATCTGCAGGTGCAGCTGCGGCTGGCGGAAATCGAGCTACATCGCGCGGACGAACTGCGAAAAGCCGGAGTGCAATCGCAGGAGCAACTGGACACGGCGAGCGCGTCGGCGGACAGTTTGAAAGCGAAAATTGAATTGGCGAAAGAGCAGGTGCTGGCGGCGGATGCGCGGATTCGCGAGGCGCAACAGGCGGTAGACAACTGCGTGATTGTGGCGCCGTACGACGGGATTGTGGTGTCAAAGGATGCGCAGGTCGGGGAAATGGTGTCGCCGATTTCGGCGGGCGGCGGATTTACGCGCACCGGAATTGCGACAGTTGTGGACATGAATTCGAACGAGATTGAAGTGGACGTGAACGAGGCGTACATCTCGCGCGTGAAGGATCACCAGCGGGTTATGGCGATTCTGGATGCGTACCCGAACTGGGAGATACCTTCGCACGTGCGGACGGTGATCCCTTCGGCGGACCGGCAGAAGGCGACAGTGAAGGTGCGCATTTCGTTCGACAAGCTGGATCCGAGGATTCTTCCGGACATGGGCATTAAGGTGACGTTTTTGAGCGATGAGCCGGCAAAGAAGAAGGACAAGACGGCTCCGGCGATCGCGGCAATCCTGCCGACAGCAGCGCTGCGTGACGAAAACGGGAAGAAAGTCGTTTTCCTTGTAAAGAACGACCACGTCGAGAGGAGAGCGGTGTCGGTGGGCAACACGGCGGGGTCTGCGACGGAGATTTTATCCGGGCTGGTGGCCGGGGATTCGGTAGTATTGCGCGGGCCCACGAATTTGCAGGATGGGCAAGCAGTCGAGATCAAGAAGTAAGACAGGAGCGATCGACATGATCCGAGTGGATGGCCAAGGAAACGGCAAAAGCCTGATCCAGGTGCGAGGGCTATCGAAGAACTACAAGCGCGGCGGAGAAGATATCCGCGTGCTGCAGCAACTCAACCTGGATGTGGACAAGGGCGACTTCGTGGCCTTCATGGGGCCGAGCGGTTCGGGAAAGACGACGCTGCTGAACCTGCTCGGCGGACTGGATGTGCCGACCGCGGGAAGCATTACGGTTGACGGCGACGAGATTACGCACATGTCCGGAAGCAAGCTGACGCAGTGGCGCGCGCGGCACGTGGGATTCATTTTTCAGATGTACAACCTGATTCCGGTGCTGACGGCGTATCAAAACGTGGAGCTGCCGCTGCTGTTGACAAAGTTGTCCGGCGCGGAGCGACGGAAACACGTGGAGACGGCGCTAGCTGTCGTAGGGCTAGCCGATCGCATGAAACACTACCCGCGGCAGTTATCGGGAGGCCAGGAACAGCGCGTGACGATTGCGCGGGCGATCGTCTCGGATCCGACGTTTCTGTTGTGCGACGAGCCGACGGGCGACCTCGACCGGAAAAGCGCGGACGAGATTATGGCACTGATCCTTGAATTGGTGGGGAAGTACGGCAAAACAGTGTTAATGGTGACGCACGACCCAATAGTGGCGGCGCGCGCGCACACGACGCTGCATCTGGAGAAGGGCGTGCTGGTGGAGGCCGGGAAAACCGAGCAAGGAGTTTTTGCGGGAGGAGCAAGATGAAATTCCGCGGGTTAATCTTGGCCAATCTTTTCCGGAAAAAAGTGCGGCTTGTTTTGACGCTAGGATCGTTTGCCGTGGCGCTGGTGCTGTTCACATTTCTGGCGGTGGTGTATAGCGCGTTCAATCGCGGCATCGAGATTGCGGGGGCCGACCGGTTGGTGATTGAGAACCGGATCGGATTGATGGGGCTCATGCCGATTTCGTATGCGGACCAGGTAAGGGCGATTCCGGGCGTAAAGTACGTGACGGACGATCATTGGTTCGGCGGAGTCTATCAGGACGAGAAAAACTTCTTCCCACAGTTCGTGATCGACCCGGAGAATCACCTGAAGGTGTATCCGGAATTTATTGTGCCGGAAGATCAATGGAACAACTTCGTGAAGGACCAGCAAGGCGCGGTGGCGGGCGCAAAAACCGCAGAGCGGTTCCACTGGAAGGTAGGCGATCGCATTCCGATAAAGGACTCCCTGTGGGGGTCAACGAAAACGTGGGAATTCAATCTCGACGCGATTTATCACGCAAAGACTGCCGACGGTGACGAAAGTCAATTCTGGCTGCAGTGGAAGAACTTCGATGAGAATGTTCCCGCGGGTATAAAGAGCACGGCAGGTTGGTACATCCTCAGACTGGACAGCCCGGACGACGCGGTGCGCGTCGCGAAAGCGATTGACGCGAAATATGCAAACTCTTCGTTTGAAACGAAGACCGAGACCGAGTCCGCGTTCCAGGCAGGATTCGCGAAGCAGTTCGGAAATATTGAGTTGCTCATCTTGAGCATAGGAACGGTAGTGTTTTTTACCCTTCTGCTGGTGACGGGGAATACGATGGCGATTTCCGTACGTGAGCGCATCGCGGAACTGGCGGTGTTAAAGGCCATTGGCGTCAAGGACAGTTCGGTGCTGTTCCTGGTTCTCGGGGAATCGTTGTTAATCGCATTGATTGGCGGAGCCATCGGCTTGTCGCTGGCGGTGTTAGCGATTCCGGCCATGAGCGCGATGCTCAACGGTTTCCTGCCGCCGCTGATTTTGTCGAAGCCGCTACTGATGTTGGGACTGCTTTTCGCGGTTTTTGTCGGCATGTTAAGTGGGCTGGTGCCGGGAATTGGCGCCATGCGCATGCGCGTAGTGAACGCGCTGCGGAGGGTGTGAGATGGCGATTCCGATCGTATATAACATCCGCAGCGTGAGGGCGCGGTGGACGTCTTCGATCGTTGCGGTGCTGGGAATCGCGGGGACCGTCGGAGTGTTCGTGGCCATGCTATCGCTGGCCAAAGGATTCCGAACCACGATGGTTTCGTCGGGTTCGCCGGACAACGCGCTGGTGGTGCGCGCCGGAGCGACTTCCGAGATGACCAGCGGCGTGGCGCTCGACACGGTAAAGATCATTCAGGATGAACCGGGAATAGCGCGCGGCGCGGATGGTCCACTGGTGACGCCGGAAGCGGTGTTGATGGCGCCGATCCCGTTAATCTCCACGGACGCGCAGGCCAACGTGGAGCTGCGCGGAGTTTCGCCGAACGTACTGGAGATCAGAAAGAGCGTGAAGATCGTGCAGGGGCGGATGTTCCGGGGAGGCATGGCGGAAGTTGTGGTGGGCAAGAACGCGACCAAGACTTACGCCGGGCTTACGCTGGACAACACGATTACGCTAGGCACGCAACGTTGGCAAGTCGTTGGAATTTTTGACGCGGGCGGCAGTTCGTTCGACTCAGAGGTTTGGGGCGACGCGCACCTGCTGTCGCAGGCGTACGGGCGGCCCGACAATTCGTTCCAGTCGATCACGGTGCACCTCACTTCGCCTGCCGCTTTGAGCGAATTGAAAGACGCGGTGAGCACGGATCCGCGGCTAAACGTAGATGTGACGCGAGAAATTGATTACTACGCGAAGCAATCCACGGCGTTGACGACGCTGATCACGGTTCTGGGAACGTTCGTTGCCGGAATTATGGCCATGGGTGCGGTGATTGGCGCGCTCAATACTATGTACTCGGCGGTGGCCGATCGCGGGAAAGAAATCGCCACCATGCGCGCGCTGGGATTTGGTGGCCCCGCCGTCGTGTTCTCGTTCCTCATCGAAGCGCTCTTGATATCCTTCGTGGGCGGAGCGTTGGGCTGCCTGGCGGTTCTGGAGTTGAACGGGCACACGACGAGCACGATAAATTTTCAAACGTTTTCAAACATCGCGTTCGCATTCAAGATCACGCCCACCCTGGTGGCGAGCGGAATCATTTTTGCGCTGGTGATGGGCGTGGTCGGGGGAATTTTTCCTGCGATACGCGCGGCACGGCTGCCGGTGGCGACGGCATTGCGCGAGCTATAGACGCGGCTGACGCACGAGTCAAAAACAAGAAAACAACAGAGAGGGAACAAAGGACGGGCGCAGGGTTCGCGGAGAAGTGTGGCTGCGCGAGTGGTGCTTCGCCCTGCGCGGACGCGCAGACGTTTCAATGCATGGCGGGAGGACCGCCCTTATTGCTTGGGCGGCGCATCAGGAAAATAAACGGCAGCATGATTACGAACAGAACGGCAAGAATTAGGAAAATGCTGTTGTAGGCAAGCATGCTGGCTTGCCGCGAGACCATGGCGAACATTGCCGCGCGCGCCTGATGCGCAGCGGTGACGGGGTCTCCGCTGCGCGATGTAAACATACCCTGCAACGAGTTCATCATCCCACGAGCCGTGAAACTGTACGGATTGACGTGCGCGCCGAGTTCGTTGATGTTGCGCTGCTGAAAGCGCGTCTGCATGGTGCTGACGGCGGAGATGCCGATGCTGCCGCCAAGGTTGCGCACGAGATTGAACAGGCTCGTAGCGTTGCCCATGGTTTCTTTGGGAATGTTGCCCATGCTGATGGTCGTGAGCGGAACGAAAACCAATCCCAGTGACAGACCCATGAAGAACTGCGGCCAGCAGAAGTCCCAGAAACCGGCATTGAGATCAAGACGCGAAAGTTGAACCAGCGTATAACCGCACACGATGATGCCAACGGTGAGAAGTTTGCGCGGATCGAATTTGGTCATGATGATGCCGACGACGGGCATGCCGATAAACGAGCCGAGGCCGCGCGGAGACATCGCAAAGCCAGCTTGCACGGCGGGATAGCCGAGAAGCGTTTGCAAGACGAGCGGGATGAGCACGGTGGTGCCATAGAGTCCGATGCCGAGGAGCGACATCAGAAACACACCCGTGGTATACGAGCGATCCTTGAAGACACGTAGATTGACGACGGGATGCTCGACGCTGAGTTCGTAGATGAGAAAAGCGATGATGGTGACTGCGGCGACGACAGCAAGAGCGGTGATCCAATCAGTGCCGAACCAATCTTTTTCCTGACCTTTGTCGAGGACAATTTGCAGCGTGGCAATGGCGACGGCGAGCATGCCGATGCCCCAGTAATCGATTTTTTCCGAGACGCGGCGAATGTAGGAGGGATCGAAGATAAAAACTGAAGTCATCAGGATGGAAGCGATGCCAATCGGAACGTTAATGTAAAAAACCCAACGCCAGGAGTAGCTGTCGGTGAGCCAGCCGCCGAGAACGGGACCGAGCATGGGCGCGACGACGATGCCGAGTCCCCAGAAACCCATGGCCTTACCGCGGTCTTCTGGAGGAAACGACTCGAGAAGAATGGCCTGAGATATGGGCTGCAAGCCGCCGCCGCACGCACCCTGCACGATGCGGAAAAAAATCAGGAAGCCGAGGCTGGGAGCGAGTCCGCAGAAAAAGGACGCGATCGTGAAGCCGGTGACGGAAAGCATGAGCATGCGTTTGCGGCCGAAGAAATTCGAGAGCCAGCCCGTGAGGGGCAGAATGATAGCGTTCGCGACGAGGTACGAAGTGAGCGTCCAGGTGGCCTCTTCGACCGTGGCGGAAAGGCTTCCGGCGATGTGCGGCAGGGAAACGTTGACGACGGTGGTGTCCAGCACTTCCATGAACGTGCTGAGCATGACTGCGATGGCGATGATCCACGGATTGATGTGCGGGCGTTGCGGGGGCGGCTGATTTGCGGGAACTGCTTCGGGCATCAAATCCTCAAGTCACTTTGGAGTTGCGGCTAGCGGATCTGCATAAAATAATACGGGTCGGCCGGGATACAGACAATTCCTGGTTCGTTCCGGAATTCCAGAATGCGCTGTATCACCAATCATTGTTACCAAACATTGTGCGGGGGGCCGCTCAAC
>Ga0209166_10000460_pt1 | contig 45594 bp, 53 predicted proteins | sample Coa_R1_3_FD_187151 | JGI IMG/M metagenome (GOLD analysis project Ga0209166, IMG submission 187151) | Surface soil microbial communities from Centralia Pennsylvania, which are recovering from an underground coalmine fire - Coalmine... | ecosystem: Environmental > Terrestrial > Soil >...
CACGGGAAATCGTGAAGTACCCCCTTTCGGCAGAACTTGTCACTATTTCCGCCTGCAATGGGACGGGCACGCGTGCCTATGAGGGCGAAGGTCTCGTAGGTCTCTCTTGGGCTTTCTTGCGGGCGGGCGCTCATAACGTGATCGCTTCTCTCTGGGAGGTAAGCGATTCTTCCTCCACCCCCCAACTGATGGACGCGTTGTACCAAGGTCTGGACCGAGGAGAGGATCCCGCGACCGCCCTCCGGAATGCCAAACTTTACCTGCTGCGTTCGAATACCGGCTTGGTCTTCGCAAAACCGTTTTATTGGGCGACCTTCCAGCTTTACGGTGGTTTCTAGGCACGGAAGGCGGCAATTATTTTGGAGAAAAGCGTCTGGACGTGTCGCCATCTCTGTGGAAGGAGAGTTGATATGACAAAGTACCAAGCTCCGGACATCAAGAAGGTATTCACATCGACGACCCCGTTCGCGTTGATTCTCTTTCGCACTCAGCTCATCAACGCTGCCGGCATGCCGGGGCCGCGCCGTAAATTCCCGACATCATGTTCCCTTGCGGTCCGCCTTTTAAATCGATTTACCTCATGCTTTTCTGCCGTTTTTCCCTTCCGCTTGTCCATTCAAGAATCTATAATAGAGGTGTACACAATTCTCTTGGAGATTTCACGTGAGTCGACTTTGGGCCCGGCCTTTCTTCCTTCGCTGGTTGCTCTCCGTGCTTGTCCTGGGGGCTTGCATGGCTATCTCTTTTGGAGAGCTTCGCCTCCGCTCGGCCTCGCCCTCCGTCGATAAGGCCTCCCTGCAATTTGTCACCGTGGAATCAGGCCCCATGATCTGCCGCGTCGAGGGATTGGGCACCCTCGTCCCCGAAGATGTCCGCTGGCTTTCTGCGGGCACGGACGGCCACGTGGACCAAATCCTGCTCCGCCCCGGCGCACATGTGAAGCCGGATACGATCATTCTTCAGCTCAGTAACCCGGATCTGAACCGTCAGATTACAGATGCCGAGTTGGCCATGAAAAAATCTGAGGCCGAGCTTGCTAATCTCCGTGTCCAACTCCAGGCGCAACTCCTCAATGAAAAAGCAATTCAAGCTCAACTCGAATTCGATAGCACCCAAGCTAAGCTCGAAGCTGAACGCGATGAAGCGCTCCTCAAAGAGCAACTGGGCACCTCTATGAACGCAAAAATCTCCCGCGCCCGCGCCGATTCTTTTGCCACGCGCCTGCGGATCGAAAGAGAGAAACTTGGCATCGCGGAAGAAGCGCGCGAGGCCCAGCTGACCGCCAAGCAGGCCGAAGTCGCCCAGATGCAGGCCCTTTACTCCCTGCGGAATCAACAGAAAGAGGCTCTCCTGGTTCGCGCCGGGATGAACGGCGTGCTCGAAGAAGTTTCGATCGGCAATGGGCAGCAGATCGGCCCGGGCACGATTCTCGCCCGTGTTGCCAATCCCTCCCGCCTCAAGGCCCGCGTGAACGTTCCAGAAGGACAGGCCAGCAGGATCGCATTGAACCAACCTGCCACCATCGCATTGCAGGGCCACTTTTACCCAGCCAAAGTTGTCCACATTGATCCCAACGTGCAAAACGGCACCGTCAGCATTGACTTGAAATTCTACGGCGCGCAACCGCGTGAGGCCTTCTCAGATCTTTCAGCCAGTGGCTCGATTGACGTCGAGAGAATTCCGCTGACTACTTTTGTGAGGTGGCCCCTTCAGACTCACGCCGGTGCGCCGTTATCCCTTTTCAAACTTTCAGCTGACGGCAAGCAAGCCAGCCGCCTCGAAGTGCAGCTTGGCCGGGTTTCCGCGGATTGCGTCCAGATCGCCCGAGGCCTGCAACCCGGCGACCAAATAATCGTTTCGGACATGTCTCCCTGGCGCCGCTACTCCAATCTCCAATTGCACTAACTCCCCGGCAAGGGACGTTCATCGCCTCCGCCAAATGACGGTCGTATATCTCGCCGCCGCTGCCGAGGACAACGCCAAAACTTGGCAGCATATTCTTTCGTGTTTTTGTCTTTGCTGGGTAGTTTAACTTTTCCTTTTTTTGCTTAGGCACACTTAGCAAATAGCGCTTTGCCAAACCGATAGCAGCAGACTGGCGAAAACTAACCTCATGGACAGACTGCTTAGGCTCAAACGGGGAGTGGGAGTCACAAGTGGGTTCAGCCGCACTCAAATATGCTTGAAGGCTTGTTAAGAGGGAATTGAACACCTAGATTCCAACCAGGAGGTCACCCATGAACGCCCGTGGGTTCCGTGCCTCCTGATCGTGTTTGTTTGCAACTGAAAACAGGGAAGCTGCAGTGTTTCCGGAAAGCTTGTGGGAGCAAGCTCTTAATCGTTTACGTCAGAAGCTCGCCGAGCTTCAATCGCGCGTTCGGTCCCTGGCAGCCAAGTCTCCCTTAGGATGGAACGGTTAAGCAGGCGACATTTTGACATTTTGGGAGACGCGCCTGCCTCGTGAGCAGGTGCGTCAACCGGGTCGATCGTCGTCTTATTGCGCAAATGGGTACCCGCCAGAGCGCTACCTTAATTAGTAGGGGTCTGAATAGGGAACCGCCGTTCTAGAAAGATTCGAACACTGCCCGGGTACTCGAGACTCTTCGGTTAGGCAGAGCATTCGGCTATGCCCCGAATGCTTGGGATGTAGATCGTAAATCGGTAGTGCGGAAATTGTTGAAGGGAAAGTTCTTCTGGGGAGCACGTCTAGAGTCAACAAGCGTCGTCACAAAAATGTACTGCATCTCGTTTGCACGCTACCTTGCCAGGGTAAAAATCTAGGTTCGCTTTCAAAAGGCCGCAACGGTTTGTAAACCTCCGTATTGTTTCCGGTTTCATCCCCATTCGAAGCTTGCTCGAAGATAGGCAGTTCTCTCTCCTCTCTGCAGCTTTCACGCGGATGTGGTAGGAGTCTGGTGAACGTTCTCGCGGATTCCCGTCTGTCTCCTGAGAAATAGCTGAATCTGCGAAGGGACCCAATTGCGCTGTGCCGATGGCAGTCACCGCGCCAAGTGTGTGAAGGAATGCCCTTTGCCCACTCCTAGGGAGAGGAGAAGCTTGTGCGGTTGTGTCCTGGGTTTTAATCCCTGTGCAATTAGCCGGAGATTGGGTATTTGTTGGCATTAGAGTCGGCCTTTTCCAAAAAGAGCGTTACGGTCAGAAGATGGTCGGAAAAAGTGCCATGACGAGATAGCGCATCTTCCTCAGCCGTATAATTTATGTTAAGTACCGGCACTAGTGTTTCAATACTTTTCAATTCACCGAGAAATAACTTGACAGGGTTAGAATATCAGCCTACCCTCCACTCACTTTTATCCTCTCGTCTCCCGGAGGACATATGCGCCTTAACTCAGGTCTCGTCCCGTTCAAGAAAACCGTCGCGCTTCTTGCCTTCGCTGCCCTAACGTTGCAATCTTTCGGCGCGCCTGCGGTCGATCACCCAGCGGCGCATCCCAATAGGCCAACGGCCAGATTCCCAGGCGTATCTCGGCGAAGCCATCGAGCTTCCGCCGCGCAGATGCCTTCGATGATGCAAATGCCGGTCATTGCTCCTCTCTTTATCCAGGACCGCAACTTCAGCAGCGCGCTGATTTTGGTCAATGCGTCGAATATAGATACCTATGCGGACGTCATTCTCTCAGGGTTGGACGGTAGCCAGATCATCAAGCAGAGTGTGGGATTGTCGCCAAACAGCCAGCGCCGCGTAGAAGTCGATTCGCTCCTGAAATCAGTAGGATCCTCCGTGACTACTGGCAGGATTACCGTCATGCAGAGCCCCGAACTTAAAGGCATGGCCATAAATTCCCAGTTGGCAATAACCTATTTTGGTTCCAAGGAACCGAACTATATTGACGAAGAAGTGGTCATGCCGAGCTCGGAAAGTTCGCCAATTCTCCGTGCCGTGACCGATACGGGTGCTGGTTCACCGGTTGTTGCCCTCACGAGCCTTGCCAACTCTTTGCAACAAATTCGAATGGACTGTCTAGGTGGGGGTGACGGAAGGTTTTCTAAGTTAATCGACCTTGAAGCCGGTCAAACGGTTGTTACGGAGGCGTGCGCCGATCGAACTCTTTCGGGAGAGGACTTCCGCGCTGTTTTGGACGCCACTGTGGAAGGAAAGCGGGGACCAGTAGGCATTGCTTTGGCTTCGGATGGAATGCCTGGGTCGTTTGCGGCTTTTGGCCTAATGCCACACAAGAATCAAGACGAACATTTTTTTAGTGCTATCAATTTCAGCGATCCGAAGATGACAATGTCAGCAAACACGGTGTTTACCGGAGTTCCGGTGGGTTCGGCAACATTGCTGCCAGATGGCAAGTACGTTCCGCAAATGATGCTCGCAAATTTCTCCAAAAAAGACCTGCACGTTGCAATCAAGTACTCGCACATGAGCAGCGAGATTCCTGTAGTAGAGGGCGTCGGGAACCTGGTTGTTCGCTCTATGACGACGGAGCATATTTCACTGGATAGTTTGGAGGGCGATCCCGGACTGAAAAACTCGTTCCTAGTCACTTCGGACGGGGCACCGGGAGATCTCGTTGCAAAGCTTGTGTCAACTAGCGATTCGCAACTCCGAGAAGTTGAGGTCATAGCCAAAGCAGAAGCAGATGTCAATAATGCCGGCAATCATCCTTGGTCACTAGAGGAAGGCAACGACTCGACGCTCTTGTTGTTCAATCATAGTAAAAAACCGCTGTACTTTAACGTGAGCATCGGAAGCGGGCCCTCCTGTGGGAGAAAGCTTATCTCCTGGAACCGATGGAAACCCGAAATGTGAGCCTGCGGGAATTGATTCAAACACAAATCGAAGACGATACGAAGCGAGTCCTGCCCAAAGATCTTACGAACGGCCAACTCCTTTGGTTTGTTCACACCCTGAATGCTGGCCATGGTCGCTTGCTGCAGTCCAACCGGGAAACGGCAATGGCACGAAACTTCAGTTGCTACAACGGCGTCGTGATCGGTAGCGCCTTCTTCAATTCAGCAGGCGAAAGCTACGGTCCCACGAGCATGGTCGCCGGGACAACACAATCTACCCCCACGGTCGTAACAAACATTTATTTCCCCAGCTATCAAGGAGCGTGTAGCGGGCAACCCTATGGCACCGGTGGTCTTGGGCTCACGTATCAATGGACTTCCTATAACATAAATGCTGTGACGATATCCGGATCCAATGCGATGGACTACGCGAGCCTTTACGGGGCAGGAGCAGGGACAGCAGAAGTTGATGTGCTTGTCACGGACCAATATAATTGCACAGCGGGCGCTGGTGGAAACACAACAGTCACACCTAAACTTCAACTAACGCTAGGAAACCAGCACGGCTCTATTTTTGTGGGCACAGATACGCACCTCTCAACTCCGAATTCATTCTTCGCGACGGTACTTCCAACCGGCGGGACGTTCACCGAAGCTTCGTCGGCCTCAGGCGATACCTTCGCTCCGGTACAATCGGGTGGGCCGGGGTGGGTTGTGACAACTAAAACTCAGAGCGCCAGCAATGGGGACAGAAAGCTCACAGTCACCTACACAGTGAGCGGACAAAACCCGGTTTCCCAGTCATTGAACGTAACCGCCCGACAGTTCGCTTACTTAACTAACAATTCGCCGAGCAACATTTGCACGCTGGGCTATGGAACGAAACGGGTCTACACTTACACCCCTTATACGCATCCTGATAAGACTGCTGTTCAGGCTGGAATTGGTGTTACGGATACAGCGGTGACAGAGAGTTTCAATCTCCCACCCCCAGCTGGGACTGAGACTGGGAGTGGCGTGCTGGATGCGAATAGCCAGTTCACAGATACCCTCGCATACTGCTCTACAAGCCCTCTTCCGGGCTCGCCAACGGTCACTCAGACCTTTTCGATTGAAGGGTACCAAGTCCGGCAAAATACGCTAGCTTATTCCAGTACTGGAATAACATATGCCAGCTTAGGGCCCACCCAATGAGGCAATCCGGAGCGAGCCTCAAATACGCTGCTCTTCCTTTCTTAGTCGCATTACTCTTTGGCGTATCAGGCGTGATGGCCGGAAACCAATCGAAGACTCAAAGTGCTCCCGAAAACAAAATTTTGGATACCAAGGTTCCCGAGTTTGAGCTGCACAACCAGACGCTAGTCGATGGTTTATGGAAGCTTGCACGAGGGCCCGAACCTTTTGCATTCGGGTTTGAAAGGGTGCTGAAAAAAAGGCTCTCGGACCCTGAAATGCAAGACCCAGGCTTCAGCCTTCAACTGAAGAACAAAACGGTCCGCGAGGTCCTTGATGCACTCTGCCAAGCGGACTCGCGATTTACTTGGTCAATGGACGGAGCCACGGTCAACGTCTTCCCTCGAGCCGTCGCAAACGACCCCACCTATCTCCTCAATCGCAAGCTTGCGAAGTTTGAGCTTAGGAACGCGACCGATGTACAAGACGGGCTATTGGCTATTGTGCATCAGCTTCCCCCTCCTATCGAGCAGGTGGCAAACTCGCAGGTGGGCGGCGCTGATCCCTACCCACCAGAGCCGTGGACCGTAATTTTAGAGAATGTAACTATACGCCAAGTAATAAATCAGCTTGCCGCGCATGGGGGACCAAGCGGTATCTGGATATTTGGAGGGGCCAACGATTTTCGGTCGTTTGGCTTCTTTAACACTCATCCCTCTCCGTGGCTCTTGAAATCCAAGGAATCGCGCCCGGAGGACACAAGACCCTGAATCCACGCTGCGCCGAAAACCCTCAGCATGCTGGCTTGGCGGCTGGAAAACCTTCGAATTCTGAAAAAGCCTTTGTCTCGTCCGAATTAAGGGGCAACTCGGAAGTAACGCAAGTGTTGCACACGGCGACATTCGCAAGGCTACCGCCCGGATAGTTGGTTTCGCCAGAATGCGTTCAACGTCTCTCTGAGCGCGACTACTCTGGTTAACTGATTTTATGCTTGACAAGTTTGAACTGGCGGGCGCAGAGTTACTGGCATTTCCCCTTTTTTCGTGTTCTTTCTCATGGTTTCTCAACAGGCATTTTCGGCACCCCGGGCTATTACTCACCGGTGAGCACGTGCCATTTGTGTGCCCTGGCGAGTTGAAGGAGAACAGCAATGAAGGAACAAGATTCTAGTTCATGGGAAAAACTTGAAAAGAAATCTTTTGGCCGGCGCAATCTGATCCGTGGAGCAGCCGGCACCGCGGCCAGTGCTGGATTTTTGCTCGGCTCAGGACTGCGGACACCCGCATTTGCACAGGAGGCCGCGCAGGTAACCTGTCGCGACCTGCCACGTCCCATCCCGCATATTACCGCGCCGCCTGGCGGGCACTTTTTTTTCCCCGGACCACCCGACGGCAGCGCGCCATCCACTTTCCCGCATTTTCCTAATGCCGGTTTTGATCCGTCACCGATCACTGACTTTCAAGGGATGATCGGCCAGGCCGACCTGAGCTTTGCTGGCACCGGAACAGACCTGAACACTGGCGATATCACGCCGCACACATTCCACACCGACTGGCGGTTTATGACCGGGATATTTATCGGAGTCGACGGACTCCAGCACAATGGCACACTGTCGTTCATATGACTTGACTCCACGAGCCCGTCGGGCTCGCCTCACTCTTGGGATGCCGGAATCTCCGAGAGCCTAACCTTCTGGACTACTCCATTGCCGCCCGGCAGCGCCAAGGTGGATTTGGCCGGTGGCACTGCCAGCCTCAAGGCGAACAACATCTGCGCGGTGTTCGATGCTTTTACGGTTGCGAACAGCCTTAGCCCGAACCGTCCAATGGGATTCGTCAGTGGAATCATCAATTCTCTGGACCTCGAGTGGAGCGGCGTGACAAAGAGCTTCCTGGGGATCCGTGACTCCGCAAACCACTTTATGGGCAATTTTTTCCAGATCGGCAACGTTACCATCGCCGTTACGGCCACTACACCTAAAAGCACCGGGCACGGGTTCCGATTCGTTTCCGACCCGGCAACAACCACGGTCAACTACGCTCAAATCGGCAGTGAAAGTAACGGCTCTTTCTTCGCGCCTTAGTGTCTTCAAGGTTCTTCGCGCAAAGAGCGAAGTAAAATTACGGCCACAGGGGCGAGGAGTGATTCTCCGCTCACCGTGACATTGTGAGTTCTCACCTCTTGAGAGCCTAGAAGAGACAGCGGAGGGCGTGATGAGCAAGATTTTCCGACAACCCAACCGATGGCTTTCTTTGCTAGCTCCATTTTTAGTCGTTATTGCGGGTTGGGCTCAAAACCCCAATTCACAGGTCGGGCGGGAAGTGGCAATACCCTTGCACTTACAGGACGGTGAAGAATTCAACACGCCTGTGAGCCAACTGATCCGCTACGGCGCACAGCTCTTCAATGCCAAGTTCACGATCCAAGAAGGCGCTGGACGTCCCTTGTCAAAAGGGACGGGCGCTGCTGTCTCGGATCCAACATCACCGCTGACGTTTCCGAGGAACTTCGACCGCATTTCCTCGCCCGAAGCAAACTCGTGTTCTGGTTGCCACAACGCGCCTGTCGTGGGTGCAGGCGGCGACCGCGTAACGGAAGTCTTCGTCTTGGCGCAGCGCTTTGATCGCTTGACATTCGATCATAGCGATGGAATTACGACTCGCGGCGCGGTGGATGAATCGGGAAAGCTCGTAACCATGGAGAATGCCACCAACGATAGAAAGACGATCGGCATGAACGGGTCCGGCTTCGTCGAAATGCTGGCCCGGCAGATGACGGCGGATCTGCAGGCGGCGCGTGACGCCACGCTGCCAGGGAACAGCACGCAGCTGATGTCGAAGGGAGTCTTTTTTGGCATTCTGACACACAACGGGGACGGAACCTGGAGCACTTCCCAAGTGCAAGGTTTGGCGGCGCCGAGTTTGTCTACCAAGGGCACGACACCCCCGAGTCTGATCATTCGGCCTTTACATCAGGTTGGCAACGTAATCTCAATAAGACAGTTCAGCAACAATGCGTTCAACCATCACCACGGCATGCAGGCCGAAGAACGTTTCGGGCTCAATGCGGACCCTGACGGCGATGGCTTTGCTAACGAGCTTACGACGGCCGACTTAACCGCGGTATCTCTGTTCCAGGCTACCCTGGCCGTTCCCGGCCGAGTCATTCCCAATGACCGGGCGGTGGAGCGCGCAAATGTCATGGGCGAAGCGGTGTTCAATAAGATTGGCTGTGGAACGTGCCACGCTACGCTGCCACTCACTTCCAGTAACAATCCAGGTCTGCCCGGGCAACCGGGCTGGATCTACTTTGAGCCCAATCCGTACAACCCGGCTAGTGGTCCCAATGCGCCGAACTTGCAGCTGGGACCGGCGAACTATCCGGCCAGTGCTCCAGCGCTCGCAGTGGACTTGACGAGTGCCGCGCTGCCCCACCCACGACTGCGCGCCGACGCGCAAGGCCTTGTCATGGTACCGGCTTACACCGATCTGAAGCTGCACGACATTAGCGCGACAAGTAACCCCGCAAGTGACCCGGAATGCGAGCCGCTCGACCAAAACCAGCCGGCGGGGTCGCCAGGTTTCTTTGCTGGGAACTGCAAATTCATCACTCGCAAACTGTGGGGCTTTTATAATCAGGGCGGTGCGTTCATGCATCACGGGAAGTTCACCACAGCCAGGGAAGCTGTCGAAGCGCACGACGGAGAAGCGCTTTCCCAGCGTGTGGCGTTCGATGCCTTGTCGCCGGATCTGCAGAACGATGTCATTGAATTCTTGAAGTCGCTGCAAGTTTTGCCGCCGAGTTCGAAATCACTGGTAATTGACGAGCATGGCAATCCGAAGGAATGGCCGCCTACAGTAAACGCTCCGCAAGATGAACAGTAGAACAATTCCTTACACCGCCCAAACTGCGTCGAGTGTTACCAATCATTTCGACCGAACACCGAAACGTGCCGGCTGCAGTCGGTCCTTTTCTCGCAATGCATCGCCGGGCCAGCGCAAAATGGAAAGTGTTTCCAACGCTCCTTGCGGGCCGCTGTGCGGCGGAATCTGAGGTCGAATAGCCAGAGCGCGTTTCTGGCCCGCCTCTAAGTTTTCGATTGCTTGACTCATAGAAGATTCTCCTTCGTGTGTAGTGCGCGTGAAATCAGTCTGAATTTTCGTGGGCTTACGCGAGCGACACGCCACTGATACGGCGAAACTCGGCCAGTTTGCCAAGTAGGCGCCGCAGGGTGGCCCTTTCGTCGGCCTCTAGGCGAGCGAAGAACTCTCAAATTCCATCCGGTGACGTTGGTTTCTCGGCCGGCACCGTCATCCCCGGATTGGGTTCAAGCGCATAGACTTTGTTCACTTTTTCCGGATCGTAGTAGAGAAAGTTCACGCATGGACCAACGCCGACCTCAAGGATTGTTCCGTGGGCAAAGGGGATGATCTGCCGACGAATCTTGTGGATGGGCTCTGGATTGTCGAGTATTGCAACAATGTGGGAATGGATCAGGTTTCTGTAGAACGACATGGTTACCTCCGTCGGCAGTCACAGACGGACCAAACAGATTTCACGCCCGCTGGCTTTCAGCTGGCTTATGATTGTTAAGAGTCCATCAAGGCATAGGGCATAGCCAGCCATGAATGTAGAGACGCATTGGGAGAAGATTTACCGGGAGAAAGCGCCAGATGCGGTTAGTTGGTACCGGCCGCACCTGGAGACCTGCCTTGCGCTGATCGAAAAGGCAGCGCGTGAGCGAGAGGCTTCCATCATTGATGTTGGCGGCGGCGAATCGACGCTGGTGGATGACCTGCTTGCCTGCGGATATCAGAGGATTACCGTCCTCGATGTTTCCCAAACGGCCATCGACGTGACGAAGAAACGCTTGGGTCCGGCTTCGGACCGCGTCCGGTGGATCATCGCGAACATCACCGGCGCAGAATTTGCGCCGAACGCTTACGATTTGTGGCACGATCGCTCCGTGTTTCATTTCCTTACGGTGAGGGAGCAGCGTGTCGCGTACGTTCGTCAAGTCGCTCGCGCGGTGAAGCCGGGAGGCCACGTGCTCGTAAGCACGTTTGGTCCCGAAGGCTCAACGAAATGCAGCGGACTTGAGGTTGTTCGTTACGACGCGGAGTCTCTGCACGCGGAGTTCGGCGTGCGTTTTCGTCTGCTGGACAGCATCAAGGAATTGCACAAGACTCCGTTTGGAACGAAACAGCAGTTTCTTTATTGCCTCTGCCGCGTCCAATGAAACGGCGTGGTCCATGAAAATATGAATAGGAATGAAACCGAAGTTCTTCATTGAGCGGTTTTATCGTAAGTTACATAAACCACTATATTTACAGTAATTGTGAACCTGATCAGCGAGACCTGGTTTGCCTCCCAAATTGTTTCGAGTATTTCGACTATTGCAAGTAATTCGAGTAGATGCTAAGCTCTAACCATTATGAGCCTAGCACTGCAAGAACCGATCACTGTCTCCGAGGCCGAGGAGTCTCAAGTTCAGGCGGTGAACCGCTTTCTCCACCGAGGGCGAGCCGCACTCGTCAGTTCTTCCGGAGAGAGAGTCGAATTTCCAGACACTCTGTATCAAATATTGACCAAGATTGTGGAGATGATGTCGCGGGGGCAGGCGATCACTCTTGTTCCCGACAATCAAGTTGTGACAACACAACGCGCGGCAACGATACTCGGCATGTCGCGACCGTTCTTTATCAAATTGCTTGAGGCAGGCGTCATGGCACATCACCGGATTGGAAATCAGCGGCGAGTCTATTTGCAGGATGTGTTGAACTACGCGCGTAAACGGGAAGAAGAGCGCAAATCGGCGCTGGATCGGCTGTCGCAACACGCGATGGAAGAAGGTCTCTACGACCGCAATGTACGTCCGGAGGCTGGAGAGGACGAGTGAGAGGGGACTTTCCCGCGGTTCTGGACGCCTGCGTTCTGATTCCCATGCCACTCGCCGACACGCTCCTGAGGTTGGCCGCAGCGCCCAGGCTATATCTTCCGAAATGGACCGATCAAATCATGGCCGAGGTGAGCCGGAACCTCGTTGAAAACTTCAACATTTCGGAAGAAAAAGCAGCGTATCGAGAGAGCGAGATCCGCAGGCATTTTCCGGAAGCCTGGGTAGACGGTTATGAGGATTTGATCCCGGCAATGACGAATCAGGCGAAAGACCGTCACGTGCTTGCGGCTGCGGTCCGTGCCCAGGCCGAAATCATTGTCACCTACAACCGAAAGGATTTTCCCGTCGAATCGATTGCTCCCTTTTCTATTTCTGTCCAAGGGCCGAGCACGTTCTTGAAGAATCTCTATGACCTGGATCAAGAAGCCGTGTTGCGGACATTTGAGGAACAGGCCGCCGCAATCAGGAAGCCTATGAGCTATCTTCTGGAGCGCCTCCGGGTGAACGTCCCAGGATTTATCGACAGGCTTTAGACACTTCCAAGTCTTTCTTACTCGAAGAATCTGGGGGCTAGCGGCGAATCCTTCTGCGCATTGTACCCATCGAATGTCATTGAATTGACCTCTGTCGGCTCAGGGAATCGTTGACGCCGAGCCACAGGCGGTGGCATGGATGCGACAAGAATACCTTCGGTGAATGAGACGAATCGTGTCCCAGGCGGGAGTATGCCAGTTGATAGATCGTGCGATTTGTCGGTCGGCGTGGTTGTCCCGGTGTTTAACGAGGGGGAATCGCTCGACTACTATCTCTCCCGCCTGTACGAGGTGACGCGGGCGAGGTGCCCGGTTGTACTGGTGGATGGTGGCTCGACCGATTCGTCGGTGTCGATCGGCCAGCGCTACTTCCATACGGAATCGACGGGTCGGCCCAACCGGGGTGAACAGTTGAATCGCGGCGCGCGATGTCTTTTGACGGATGTCGTGCTGTTTCTCCACGCGGACACCGAGCTTCCACGGGGGTTTGACCTTCACATCAGGCGGGCGTTGTCGGATGAAAGGCTGGCTGGAGGATGCTTCCGGTTGCAGTTCGACGACGCGCATCCGATGCTGAGTGCTTATTCGTGGTTTACCCGGTTCCGGGGACGCCTCTTTCATTTTGGAGATCAGGGATTTTTCATTCGCCGAGAGACGTTTTCTCGCATGGGCGGTTTTTCTCCCCTCCCTTTTCTAGAGGACGTGGATTTCTTGAAACGGCTGAAGAACTTCGGCAAGTTCCTTCCGCTTTCCGTGTCGGTGCGTACCTCGGCAAGAAGATTCCGGCGGCGCGGAGTGGTGCGACAGCAGCTTGCGAACATCGTTTTGGTGACTCTATTTGAGCTGGGGGTGTCCGCGGAGCGTCTGGCTGCGGCTTACCCCCACCTCCGGTAATACCCCGTGCTTCCACACCTTTGAAGGATGCAGAGGTGAGAAACTAGAAGTCAAACATCTGGCGTAACAGCGAGACCCATAAATTTGAGTTATTGAAAACTCGACGTGTACGATCTGAGGTAATGCTCCCACCGCTGCAAGGAACTTTCGCCGGAAAGAGTGAGTATTGAGAAGAGGCGTCACGTTGCGCAAGCAGTACGAGGCATCCAGACTGCTCCATGCAGGTATTCTGCTCCTCACCTTCATGGGTGGATCGAATGCATCCGAGCGGCCTTCCGCCTGGAACATGCCGGCACAATCTGAAAAGAGTCCATCCGCAGCCCGGGGCGACGAGGCAGGGCACTATCCCTACACAAATCGTCTCATTCGTGCCAAGAGTCCTTATCTGCTGCTGCACGCTCACAACCCTGTTGACTGGTATCCGTGGGGCGAGGAAGCCTTCGAAAAAGCCCGCAGGGAAAACAAACCGATCTTTCTCTCCATTGGGTATTTTACCTGCCATTGGTGCCACGTTATGGAAAGGGAGTCGTATTCCGATCCCAGCGTCGCCGCCATCCTGAATAAGTATTTCGTTTCCTTAAAAGTCGACCGCGAAGAACGCCCCGACATCGACCGGCTATACATTGCCTACGTCGAAGCTACTACCGGGAGCGCGGGCTGGCCCCTCAATGTGCTGTTAACTCCCGAGCGCAAGCCTTTCTTTGGTGGCACCTACTTCCCTCCAGAGGACCTCAAATCGCTGTTGGAACGAGTTGCTGACGCATGGAGCAAACGGCACGAATCCATCAGGCAGACCGCGGGGCTCGCCGCCCAGCAACTCATTGAAATGGTCAGCAAACAGCCTCGAGCAAGCGGCGATTTGCAGCCCACAATTCTCGACCAGGCATACAAGCAGATGGCCTCGACCTACGACGCTGCGAACGGCGGGTTCGGCGGGGCACCGAAGTTTCCGAGACCGGTGGCACTCTGCTTCCTGCTTCGCTACTACGCTCGTACCGGTCAGCGAGAGGCACTCGACATGACGCTCAACACACTTCGCGCGATGGAACGTGGCGGGATCCACGACCAGCTCGGGGGAGGTTTTCATCGCTATTCGACGGGTGTGACCTGGCTCGTTCCTCATTTCGAGAAGATGCTGTATGACCAGGCGCAGCTTGCCATCGTTTATGCAGAGAGCTACCAGATTACGCACGACGGTTTCTTCGCCGGCACCACGCGGAACATTCTTGATTTTGCTCTCCGGGAGATGCAACAGCCTCGCGGCGGCTTCGCTTCGGCGGAGGATGCTGACAGCCCAATTGCTTCTGGAAGTCGAGAGAGCAGCGAGGGTGCCTTTTACGTCTGGACGGCGAACCAAATTGAAAGCGTGCTGGGCAAGCAGGATGCCGCCGTTTTCGAATACGCCTATGGGGTCGAAACCGACGGCAATGTTCCTGCGCGCCAGGATGCGCGTGGAGAACTGAAGGGCAAGAATGTTTTGTTTGAAGCGCACTCGACAGAAGAGACAGCTCGGAAATTCGGCTTAACGGACGAACAAACTGGCCAGAAGCTGACTGCCGGGCGGACCTCCCTATTTGACGCGCGGTCTCGCCGCCCGCATCCCCCTCTCGACGACAAAACAGTTACAGCGTGGAATGGAATGATGATCTCCGCGTTGGCAAGGGCCAGCCAAGCTCTTAACGAACCGCGCTATCTCGAGCGGGCGCAAGTCACGGCAAAGTTTCTCGAAACGCATCTCTACGATTCAAAGACAGGAAAGCTCTGGCGCAGCTACCGTGCGGGTGGACCGAGCGTGGACGGCTTTCTCGACGACTACGCGGATCTCATCAGTGGGCTATTGGACTTGTACCAGGCCGATTTCAACGTGCACTGGCTGACCTGGGCTGTCGCACTGCAAGAGAAGCAGGACCAGCTTTTCGAAGACGTTAAAGAAGGCGGTTATTTCGACACGGGTTCCTCGGATCATTCCCTTCTGAGCCGCACCCGTGAAGCCTACGACGGCGCCGAGCCCTCCCCAAATTCGACAGCGGCCATGAATCTCCTTCGGCTCGCTCAATTCACGGACCGTGCAGAGTGGCGCACCAAAGCCTATAAGACACTTTCGGCATTCAGTGCGCGTCTCCAGTCGGACCCCGAAGGATTGCCGGCCCTTGTTTCCAGCCTCGAATTTCGGCTTGCGCCAACAAAGCAAATACTCATCGCTGGTGACCCGGCCTCAGAGGACACCCGCGAATTGTTGCGGCAGGTCAATAGCCGGTACTTGCCAAACAAGATTCTCCTTGTCGTGGATGGGGGCGCTGGACAGCGGCAGCTTGCGGTTTGGCTACCATTTATAGCACGGGCGCATAGGACGAAAAACCTTGCCACAGCTTATGTTTGCGAGAACTACGTATGTAAGCTCCCTACCGCCGACCCGGAAACAATGGGGCGCTTGTTGGACGGCAGGCCATAGGCAATGTCAGCTGCTTGGATTTGTTTATTGACTAGAGTTTTGAGATCGGCGTGAATCCTTATTCAACACGCACCTATCGAATGCATCAGGTAGGACTATGCCGAGAACGGTGTGCCGCATATTCTGCGGCTTAGTCGCATCTACGGCAGGCCGCGATGGTTGTATTTGCAAAGACACTAGAATATCGTTTTGCAGAGCATGGAGCTGGCACGATGCCTGGTAAGTTAAGAACGGCAAGCCGCGGGGTTTTCGCGATTGCCGGCTTGGGTTTTGCGATCATGTTGTTTCTAGCGGGGCGGACGGAAGCCACACACAGGGACTTGAGCATCACCCGAGACCTGAATGCTGCGGTGCCGGGAGAGTCGCGGGGAACAACTCTGGGGCCGAGTCCGGACGTGGCAGTCTACGACCGTCTGCTTCACATGTACGTAACTGATGATGGATGGGTGGACTACGGCGGACTAGCACGCGAGCGTGGCGCCTTGAATGGGTTTCTCGACGAATTAGGCTCGACGTCCTCGACGAGCCTTAAAGACGATGCGGAACGTCTGGCCTTCTGGATTGACTCCTACAACGCATTTACTCTGGCCGACGCGCTGGACACGGTGTATGGCAAAGAAGAAGGGGTTCGGAAGGTTGAAGGTTTCTTTAATGGCCGGAAGCATCTCGTGGCGGGAGAGAGGTTGACGCTGGATGAGATTGAAGCACGCGGACGTAACCTGCACGACCCGCGAATCCATTTCGCTATTGTGTGCGCCTCGACGAGTTGCCCAAAGTTGCAAAGGTTCGCGTACACCGGGGAACGTTTGAACAGCCAACTGGACCAGGCGGCACGAGAATTCTTCGCGGATCCGAATCGCGGCCTTCGATTCGATCCCAAAAAGAATGAATTGTACGTTTCGCCGATCTTGAAGTGGTATGCCTGGGACTTTACCGGTGCAACGGGCGGCGCCGGAAGTAACTGGGCGCGGGTTAAGGCGGCCGTTTCCGGCAGCGAACTGATGAATTTTATCGCGAAGTATGCCCCGCCTGAAGTGGCTGACCGAATCAAGCAGAATCCCCCCATCTTGCACTATTTCGATTACGACTGGTCGCTAAATTCCCTGGATACACATTCCTCCGGGGCCAAGAAATGAGTTTCGGGACCTCCTGTTGCTGACTTCGGAGCATTTGCCGGCCTCGCATTTCTTGCTTACGAAATGCGGAGCGGGAAGCGCATTCCAACAAGCGGGAGAGAGCAAGTATTCCGTGAGCCGAGAACCGACTGAATCCACAGCCACGAAAATGAACAAAGGTCGAGTGGCACTCTTGCTGGTGCTTATCGGGGTATTCCTATTGATAGCTGGACGATACTCGCCATGGCGGGCAGCGGCAAGGCTTCCCCTGGCGGTGAAAACGAATGGAGTTGCTGAGCGCGGAACAGCCGAAACGAGCGAACCGTCGACAGATCGAAAGACATTCTTTCAAAAGGGTGTGAGTTTCACGGCGGAATATCCTGAGGTTTACGGCTCGAAGGGAGCGGATGAACATCTGCTCGAACTAAGGAAGTTTGGGGTCAATGCCGTGGCACTGGTCCCGTACGGTTTCGCATCTGAGCGTTCGGAGCGGATTCGCTTCAATCTCGGCTGGGAGAAGGACAGTGGTGTCGAACGGCTTGCGGATGTTGCTCATCAAGCGGGAATGCGTGTTCTTTTGAAACCGCAGCTATTCGTAAAAGGAGGCTACCCTGGCTCTCTCGAATATTCGTCCGCGAAAGAGAGAAGGGAATGGTTCCAACAATACCGGCTCTTTCTTGAGCACTACGCGATGCTGGCAACCCGCATTCATGCCGACCTGTTCTGTGTGGGAGTGGAACTGGAAAAGCTCTCGAACTACCCCGGCGAGTGGCAGAATTTAATTGCGGGGGTGCGCGAATTGTATCCAGGACCGCTGGTGTACGCTGCGAACTTTGGCGATGAGGTCGAGCGGATTGAGTTCTGGGACGCGCTGGACTATATCGGAATCGATGAGTACTACTCGCTTCCGGACAGTCTGTCCACGGACGACCTACAGGCCAAGGTCGAGGCGGTGCAAAAACGATTTCAAAAGCCGGTGATTTTCACGGAAGTCGGTTTCCCAAGCATGGAAGCAGCAAATCGCGACCCCTGGGATGGGCGGCCCCGGAAACTTTCCCTCGAACTCCAGGCACGTTGTTACGAGCAGATCTTCCGGGCGTTCTACGATAAGCCTTGGTTTAAGGGGATGTACTGGTGGAAAGTCGGCACAAACGGTTATGGAGGCTCAACGGATGGTTCCCACACGCCTTGGGGAAAACCGGCTATGGACGTTCTGAGAGAATGGTACTTGAATGGTGGCCGGAAGTGAGAACTCGGCAGTTGTCGCAACCGCCGAGCTAGGCCGCAAGCGGCATAAAGAACGACCGTGAACCTGCTTGTGGCTCCTTCGCCTGTCCAAGAATCCTGAAAGAATTGCAGGTCTCATCCCTGTGACCGGTGACAGTTCTGGATCACCTGATTGACTACGCCCAGGCAGCACTTTCCGGAAGGATTTTTAACCTCGCGCGCACAGTTGCCCGCCTGTACTTCTGCCTTGATTCGTTCCGCAACCGTCGTGCGCCCTGTTTCCCGGATCCCTTCTTCGATGTCTTTCCTGGTGACACCAAAGCAATAGCAAACTGGAACCGGATCCATCGTCTCTTAGATGCCAACTCTAACGAGGAGGTCGCCACGATGGTAGATCGACGCCCGCTTGTCCAGTAGGAAATAGACAACGTCACAATCCGGATTTGAATCGTTATGGGAGACGGACCCATCCAATCGATTGACGGGGGAAATGGCCAAGCTCGAGGATCTGAAACTGAAGTACCGCCTGTATATGCGGGCGTATCGGTACCGGCATGTCGACTGGCGGCCGGGCGCCCTACTCCGGAAACCGCTCGGGGAGTCGAAGATCGCCGTCGTGACGAGTGCCGCTTTCTATGGTCCTGAGCACGAGCCCTTTGATGCCACAATCCGGGGAGGCGATTATTCGTATCGTGAAATCCCCGCAGGGATCGCTCTTGAAACGCTACGCATAGGACACAAGAGTGACGCCTTCGACCACGCGGGAATCGAGAAGGATAAGAATCTGGCGCTACCGTTGGACCGGCTCCGGGAATTAAGGGAGAACGGCTTGATTGGCGAGGTGGCGAATCAGCATTACAGTCTGATGGGCTCCATTACGGCTCCGGCGCGGCTGGTGAGTGTCACGGCGCCCGAGATCGCGCACAAGCTTTCCGACGATAGCGTCGATGCCGTTTTGTTAACGCCGGTTTGACCCATGTGTCACCAGTCCGTGGGGCTGGTTCAGAGCGTCATCGAAAAGGCAGGAATTCCCACAGTTTCCATCACGCTTCTCCGAGAGGTCACCGAACGCGTTCAGCCACCACGCGCGCTGGCCGTAGACCGTCCCCTCGGCTATCCGCTCGGAGAGCCGCACAACATCTCACTACAGAAACGAATTATCCTTGCGGCTTTGAACCTTCTTACGCAACCGGTCAGCGAACCGCTTATCTCTGAATTTCAGGAATCGTTCGGTAGAGACCGGGAGCAATCGCCTTCCTAACGTGTCTCCGTATTTTGGAAATTACTTTCGATTCATCACGGCACTGATGGAAGAGACAGCGAACGGTATCAGGAAATTGAAAAGGATTTTCGTTCCCAGGCGGAGCGAGAATGGCTGCGCCAGCAGGACATCCAGTTGGTTTGCAATTGTCAAAAGACATCCAACAATGGAGGCGAGGAGGCAGTTCCGCTTCAACACGGCAGCGGTAAATATATAGCGGAGGGCACCTGAAGGTGCGTCTATGTTCTTGTTCGAAAGGCCGTTGTCGTCAGTCACTGGTTTAGCGGGTCCCTCTCAGGAGGGCCTTTCCGCAGTCGTTTGCACATCAGGGATTTTCTGTGTGTCCGGGCGAAAGTCGTCAAACCATCTCTTCAGGGTGAAGGGCGATGCCCCAAACCAAAACGCTACGCGCAGCAGATAGACGAGCAGTACGGTCCGGAAGACCCCTCGGCTGAGATGCCGGCGCGCGGAGACGCGCAAGCGTGAGCGAAGGACCGCAAACTTTCCGAGTTCCTTGATGCGTCGCACCAATTCGACATCTTCGAAGAGCGGCCAGTTGGGGCAACCGCCGGCCAGATCAAACACCTGCTTGCGCACGAAGATTCCCTGGTCACCCGTGGCTGAGTGGCTGAGCCGTGTGCGGAAATTGATTCCTCTGGCAACGAGTTCTAGAGAAATTGCATGATTCGAAGTGAAAGACACTTCAAAGCATCCGCCAGCAATCTCTGGCGATCCGAGAGCCGAGGCGATGTGCTGCAATCCGTCCGGGGGGAGTTGACAGTCTGCATGGAGAAACAACAATACGTCTCCGGTCGCAGCCTGCACGCCGGCATTGATCTGATTCCCTTTACCTGCCGGAGCATCGACTACGCGGGCGAAATTCTGTGCGTTGAGCCACTCTCGCGTCCCGTCCGTGCTTCCTCCGTCCGCCACGATGACTTCGTGGACCCATTTTTGCTTCTGGAGTAGGGAGAGAGTCTTGGGGAGAGTCGCGCGTTCGTTCAGCGTGGGGATAATTACGGAACAGTGGATCGGCGGAGCAACGGCGTACGCGGGAGCGCGGGTTTCGAGAAACTGTTTTGTCCTGGGCGCATGGATCACCTTCGCGGAAAGCAGAGAGCGAAGTTTCGCCAGCTCGTCGGCGGTGTCAACGTCAAACCAAGAGGGCAGGATGTGAACCGTCAGGCCAGCGGCCTTTAACTTTGCGATTGTGCCTTCGCATGTAGTTTTGGTGCTCCACGGAATGCCCGACAAAAGGTCAACCGGGCACCTCCGCAAGCCGAGAAGGTAAAAACCGCCATCCTCGGAAGGCCCGACGACCGCATCCGAATGTGTCAGTGCTTCTCGCGCTTCTTCCAGAAACTTTATCGGAAGGCCCGGGCTGTCGGCTCCCAGTGCGATGGCATAGGGGTGCTCACGAAGAGCCTCGTGGACGACGGCCTCGAGGCGCGCACCCAGGTTGCCCTCTCCTTGCAGCCAAATCTTCATGGGAGCAGGCAGGAAGGAGGTGATGCTCTCGTCCGTGGAAGCGATGACGGTTTCGGCCCACGACAGCTCAGATACAGAAGCAATAGTGTCCTGGAAGAAGCGCGTTGCAAGTTCGGCTGCATCGCTGCTGCCCAGCCGAGGGATGAGACGAGTCTTCACCCGTCCGGCTACAGGCGGTTTTGCGAACACGCAGATGCAACCTCTTTGGTCCACCTTATCTCCTGTACCGGAAATATCTATCCAACAGACGCTTCATCCAGGGCTTGAGCCGGGAGCGGTATTGCATATCTGCGGCACGCTTGAGGGCTTCCGCCTGCGTGGGGTACGGGTGAATCACGCCACTCAGGTGGCCAACGGTGAGTTTCTGCTTTATCGCGAGAACGGCTTCCCCGATACTCTCTCCCGCGTGCGACCCTACGATTGTCGCTCCCAGGAGTTTTCCGTCTTTCCTGTTCATGAAGAGGCGTACGTAACCTTCGGTCTCACCGTCGAGAATGGCGCGATCCGTGTCTCGAAACTCCTTGGTAAAAGTGACCACCGCGTCGCCCCTCGTCGTGGCTTCCTTCTCCGTGATGCCAACATGTGCGACCTCGGGGTCGGTATATGTACTCCACGGGATCACCAGGTCGCTGACACTTTTCCTCCCAAAGAACAAAGCGTTCTGGATGGCGATGCGTGCCATGGCTTCGGCGGCGTGAGTGAACTGGTAGGGGGAGCAGATGTCCCCGGCCGCATAAATATCGGGATTGCTCGTGCGCAGCCTGTCGTCCACTACCACGCCAGCCGCATCGGTCTTGACCCGAGCAGCTTCCGTGTTGAGTCCCTCGATATTCGGCTTTCGCCCAACGGCGACCAAGATTTCATCTGCGATGATCGACTCTTCCTGATCGCCGCGTTTCAAGAAGACTTTGCGTCGGCTACCGGCCCGCTCCGCTCTGAGGATCCTGGAGCTGAAGAGAATGCGAATTCCTTCACTCTCAAAACGGCCCTTCAATATTTCTGCAGCGTCCGCGTCGTCATGGGGCAGGAGACGCGAGCCGCGACCGGCAATGATGACTTCACTGCCAAAACGGCGGAATGTCTGGGCCAACTCGCATCCAATCGGGCCAGTCCCGATCACCAAAAGTGTCTTAGGGAGTGTCTCTAACGAAAAGACCGTTTCATTGGTCAAGTATCCCGTTTCCGCGAATCCGGGGAGATCCAAGGAAGCCGCCCGCGCTCCCGTGGCGATAACCGCCTTTGAGAAAACAAGTCGGCGACCCTCAATCTCGATCTCGTTCTTGCCAACGAATCTTGCATCACCGAGAAAGACCTGGGCGCCCAACTTCGAAAAGCGGTCGACGGAGTCGTTTGCGGATATCTGAGCGCGCAAGCGCCTCATGCGCTCCATCACACGAGGAAAATCGGCAGGCTCCTCCTGGGATACCGCAATCCCGAACTCAGGCGCTTCGCGGAGAGCGTGGGCTGCCCGCGCGGAACGGATGATGGCTTTCGAAGGAACACACCCGTAATTCGTGCAGTCTCCTCCCATGAGGTGTCGCTCCAGCAAGGCCACACGTGCGCCAAGCGCCGCGCCACCAGCCGCCGAAACCAGGCCCGCGGTTCCTGCACCGATGACGACCAGATTGTAGCGACCGAGGGCCTTGGGATTCACCCAGTCCGATGGGTGGAGATTGCGAATAAGCTCGCGATTGTAAATGTCATCGGGTGCAACCAACGGGGCGTGGCTGGAACTCATCGCACTTCTCCTTGGACTGGCTCATTCGCAGCGCCCAATTCGGTGTGGAGCGCCTGTTTGGCAATTCGCGTGAAAATGGCAACCAGGACGGCGGAGAGCACGAGTCCACCCCAGAACAGCAGTTGTTGCCAATGATTGTTCGCCGACACTTTTCCTTGGACCAGGTCGGAGATACTTTTGAGGGAGGTCCCGACATACACGTACAATGTTGTCGCGGGAAGCATCCCGATCCACGAAGCGAAAATATAATCGCGCAGCCGGACGCGCGTTAGCCCGAGCGCATAATTCAGAATGGCGAAGGGCAGAAATACGGGTTGCAGGCGCATCAGCAGGACGAGCTTGAAGCCGTTTTGGCCTATGGCGCGATCGATGATTTTGAATTTCGGGTAGCGCTCGATGCGCTTGAGAGTCCATTCTCGGCCAAAGGTTCGCGCAATGAGAAAGGCGATCGTCGCACCCGAAACGCTGGCGAGCGAAACGAGAACCGTTCCCCAAAGGACTCCAAAGAGCAGGCCGCTGCCTAACGTGAGCGCCGTCCCGGGAACAAACACGACTGTGCCGACGACATACGCAAGGAAATAGAACAGGACACCGAAGGTTCCCAGGCCTCGTACCCATACCAGAAAATCATTTAGCCAGAGATTGAGTGGAAAAAACCTGGCACAGAGAATTATCACGATCGCGAGTAAGGAGAAAACTACGATTTTCGTTCTAGGTTTCATTTTTCAGATGTGAATCGCACGAAGAGAGAGATAGAAAAGAATGCCGAGCAAGCCGGCGAGGGGAAGCGTGACCAGCCAGGCTAGCAGCATACCGCGGACAGTGCCCCACTTCAGTGCGCTCCTGTTTTGCAGCCCGATTCCAATGATGGAGCCGGAGGATACGTGAGTCGTGGACATGGGGAGTCCGAGCGCAGCACCGGGCATCACCAGAGCGGCGGTGACGGCATTCGCCAGGAATCCTTCCCAGTGGTCCATCGGGGTGATTTCTTCTGCTAACACTTTTGTCACGCGCCTGCCTGCCAACCAACTACCAGCCACCATGCCTAGAGTGACAAGCACAAATGCAGCGGGGCGTATCTGAAATTCTCCCTGCAGAACCGCCGCGACCAGGACGATGGCGACCATTTTGGGTGCGTCGTTCATTCCTCGGGCGAAACTTGTGGCACCGCTCGTTAGCCAGTGCAATTGTGGAGCAGTGATCCCGAGGAGGGCCGCCGGGTCCGCAGCGCATTCTTCAGCCCGGGCCACTTTGATCCCAAACGACGGCAAGGCAACTTCTGCCGAAGCGCTTCCGTCCGTAGTAATTGCTGCGGAGACAGGAGTTAGTTCCAACGTCCCGCAGGCGCAATCAGCGTTTCCGGCGAACCTTCCCTGAAGGGATCGCAACAAACCAATTGCGACGACCGTGAGGGCCAGAGCGAGAAGTGGGCTTAACAGGAGCGGAAGAGCAATTTTGCCCAGCAGGGCCGACCAACGTAGGCCATGCCATCCGTAAGCGAAGGTGGCCACGCCGGCAATCGAACCGACGATGGCGTGCGTCGTAGAGACTGGCATTCCGGTCCGGGTGGCGATTGCCACCCAAGCCGAAGCTCCTAGGATGGTTGCCAGCGCCGCAATAAACGTTGGCACGATTCCGTCGGCCAGCAGACCCTTACCGAAGGTCTGAACCATCGCACCGGCAAGAAAGGCGCCGGACAGTCCGCCGAACCCCGTGCAAACGGTGCCCCAGAGGGTAGCCGCACGATAGTTGGTCAGGCCACTTCCTACAAGTGTAGCGATGGCCTTAGAAACATCGTTTGCCCCGTTGAAGTAGGCGATGGAAGCCCCGGCGATTGTGACCGCGACCAGTTCCAGGGTCATCGCAGCGATCCTGTGCAGCCAGATCCCGCACCCGCTGTGCAACCGAAACAGTGACTGCCCGTCGCGATTCGTTCGCCAGTGAGTTCACGAAATGATTCGAGACCCCAGATGGTGGAAGAACCACCGTGCCCTTCCATCTCCATGTCAAGCATCTGATTGAAATCGCAGTCATAAAGCTTGCCATCCCAACTAACGCTCACGAGAGAACGGCACATCACTTGACCGATAGTTGCGGGATTGAAGTGATTGACCAACAGACTCATGTATTGACGGAGCAGCTGGTGTTGAGCGAGATAGGCAGCGAAGCGATTGATGGGCATATTGGTAAGCGTGAAAAGGCTGTGGAACTGAATGCCGAACCGTTCGTGCAGCTCCTTTTTGTAATCCGCCTCCAATATTTTCTGTGGCGGGGGAAGCGCGGCACCCAACGGGTTATAGACAAGATTCAACTTGAGTTTTGAGCCTGGAAGTCCGTAACCCAACTGGTTTAACACTTGAAGCGCGAGAATGCTCTTTTCAAATACCCCACGGCCCCGCTGCTGGTCGACGTTCGACTCGGTGTAGCAGGGAAGGCTGGCAACGATTTCCACGTCATTCTCGGCGAGAAAATCTGGCAGGGTTTCCATTCCTGGTTCGAAGAACACTGTCAGATTGCAGCGGTCGATGATGTGGCGGCGGAGTGCGCGAGCTTTGGCGACGATCCAGCGAAAGCTGGGATTCAACTCCGGGGCTCCGCCGGTGATATCCACTGTCGTTATTGAAGGACTGGCAACCAACAAGCTGCAGATTCGCTCGGCGACCTCAGGGGGCATGATCTCCCTGCGCTTGGGTCCAGCTTCCACGTGGCAATGATGGCAAGCCTGATTGCAGAATTTGCCCATGTTGATCTGCAGAGTTGTGACTTCATCTCTTGTTAGAGCTTCACAGGCATTTTCCGTCAGTACTTGGTTAAAATTCGGCGCGCAGGTCTGATTGCCGTGGAGAATGGGAAACACCGTCTTCTGGAGAGCCATCAGCAGCAGCCTCCGTTGCCGTTTCCCGGCGCGCACGATGGGCTCGCTTCTGTGGTGACCCGATAGTTGGCACCCTTCGTTTCCTTTGGATCGCGGCGGAGGTAGCCGCGCGCGCAGGGGAAAGGCGGTGCTTCTTCAAGCGGCACCGGGACCCGGGGAGGCACGAGATCGAACTGCGAGCGGTAGGGTTCTCGCGAATAGAGACGATACGTTTTTTCGCACACGGCGGTCCGGATGCCGCGCTTCAAGAGATGCCCGTCGTCATCTTCGACTTGCCGGAAGGGTCCGCGATAGATAACGGCATGCTTGTGGTCGAAGCAGGGGCCTTCCTTGCCCTTGTAGGCCGCCACGGTCATGCTGCGAAATTCAATTCCTGCTACCGTTCTCCAGGGTTTCTCTTGACGTTCAAGAATGGCGATGCCGTGGAAACCGGCATCTTCGAAAGCCTGAAGGAAGAGGTCTTCCCGAAAGGCGCCGGAAATGCACCCGCTCCAAAGCTCAGGGTCCTGTTGTAAAGCCTGGGGGACATCCTCATCGCTGACGATATCCGAAATTACCGCCCTGCCGCCGTGGCGCAGGACGCGGAAGATTTCAGAGAAAAGTTTGTGTTTATCTTCAGCACGGACAAGATTCAAGACGCAATTGGAGATGACCACGTCGATGGAGGTGTCTGCGATGAGGGGGCGGCTCCGTTTCAGTTCGGCGATTTTGGAATCCAGGGTGCTGAGCCCTTCCGCCGAATGGACCGGCCGGTGCATCAGCAATTCATCCAGGAATTCCAGATTCAGTGCCAGGTCTTGGATCTTGGCCTTGCGAAAATCCACATTCGCATAACCTACGTTTTGAGCGAACCGGGGTATATTCCTTCGAGCAACGGCGAGCATGTCATCATTCATATCCACGCCAAGCACCTTTCCCGTCGGTCCAACAACCTGGCTCGCGAGGAAGCAGATCTTGCCCGAACCTGAACTGAGGTCCAGCACGGTGTGGCCGGGTTTCAAATATTTTGTGGGGTCTCCGCAACCGTAATCGCAGTCCAGAACTTCATCCGGGATAGCGGCAAGCAAGCTAGGGTCATACGACGTGGGGCAACAGAGTTCTTGCTCGACGATTTTTGCTCCTTCGGCGTATCTGCGGCGAACGGCTTCTTCTACATTCATAACCGAATCTCCAATCGTTGCTAATTTCTACGCTGCCAATAGCAGTATTCTTTTTGGTGCTGAGCGCGAATGAGCCCCGCAGCCCGGACAAGGGCCAAACTGAGGTTCCAGTCGTGAGGCGGAGTTTGTGACTATCTGCAGGCACCGCCTTACATGGCGGCCGGAGATCTTCCAAAGTCTAGTGAAGGAAGCAACGAAACCCGAAACGGCGGAGGCGGAAATTGCCAATGTTCTCTTTGATTCTCCGTAGAAGAATTCCATTTCTCCTGCGTAGGCCTGGCCGGGTGCCTGAGCAGAAAATCCCTGAGTAAACTTGAAAGGATCCCCAGCCGAGTCGTCGAGCCGGCAAGCAGCCATACGTCGCTCAGTGAATCCAAATCCAACTTGACGGGGAGCCTGCGAAGGTTCCGATCGCCGAACCGAAACTTAATCTGATGAAAATCCGTGTTTCGCTGCCACCGAATTCCGTGGAGCTTTTCCCGGTCCTCGACATGGAAGGCAATGAGGTAACACCCGCCGCGATGATCAGGGCCGAGGACAACTCTATGTTGGCGGAGCAACCCGAATGCCGTGAGAATGTCCCTCTGTTCGAGGTCGGGACAGTCTCGTCCCACGATGACAATTTCCTGGTAGCCAAGTCGCGCCAGGCATTCAATGGCATTTTCCAGTCTCTGGCCGAAGGAGATTCCTTCCTGGGAGTGAACGTGTAATGTAGACGCACCTGGGAGCTGATGCCCTGGTGAGGTGAAGAGGTGGATATCGATGCCTTGCTCTTCACTAAATTGAAAAATCTGCGCTTCCAAGAGGACGCGGAATGCGCTGGGCCAGCCGCGCCGTTGGCAATCGGTTTGGGCGGAGTCAGCAAAGATCAGCAGTGCGCGCGGTTTCATAGAGGATACCGGGTCTGCTCATGAGATAGGTGGAATTGCGAAAAGGATTCCGGCCTGATCAGCTTTCTGACCAACCCGGAGAAATCTGCTTTTTACGAGGGGCACCCAGCGCAAAGACCAAGCCGTCGGGGCCGTCCCAGCTCTGGATTAGTCTGCTGGCATCGAATCCAAGCTGAAATGGTTGCCAACAAGAGAGGTATTTCCAGGCTCGCCCATCGTTGGCAGCTTTAGTGGTCTGGAAAACGGTGTTCAAACCCTCTTGCCGGAAAACGCCTCCCTAACGTGCTCCCACCGATTCTTGCACTCGAACGGATGGGCAAACATTTCTTCATCGGCCAACAGATAAATGACTTTCTCCATGGGATCCACCATCAACGCGCATCTAGAGCAGTTCTTTAGACGTGCTTCAAGCCCCTGCCGCACCTGCTCGTGGATTGTTTTGTCTACGTAGCTAGCGAGCTCATCCAATACTTTGCGGCAGCTAACGACTTTATTCTTGTATCGCGGAGGGGTTCCAACGCCGATTTGCAGAGGCTTCCATTTTGCGCAAGCCGGCTGAAGATAAGGTGCCATCAATTTGCGCAATTGGCGACGAGCACGATGTAACCGGGTATGTACGCAAGCTTCGCTGACTGACAATATCATCGCAGTTTCCCTGACGCCGAGGCCCTGCACGTCTCTAAGCACAAAGACTTCACGATAGTTCGGCTCTAGCGCGTGGATGCTGCGCCTGGCTGCCGCTAGGAGTTCAGTCGTTTCGACGATTTCAAAAGGAAGAGCTCTTTTATCGGCTAGCCTACCTATTGCGGTAGCCGGGCCCGAGTCTTCAGCTTCGTCTGGAAGCTCCTCCTTCGGCCCGGTTTCAAAACGCCGATTGCCACGCATCCGCAAACGGGCTTCGTTCACCGCAATTTGGAACAGCCAGCCCTTGAGACATTGGACTTCTCGAAGCTGATCAATATGCTGTAACGCCTTTAGAATCGTCTCCTGCACAACTTCTTCCGAGTCAGCAGCGTTGGGCAACATGGATCGAGTTAGGCGCTTCAGGTGGACAAAGAAGGGCTCAACTACCTCGAGGAATCGCCGCGTGTCACCTGCTTTCACTTGCAGAACTATCTCGAGGAACTCATCGCTTTGCATTATGTTCGGTCTCCCTCACCTTTGGCATATCGCTGAGTAAACCAGCAGCATAAACTCCAGCCTATGAGCGAAGATTCGAGCCGTTGAGGAGTCAACAGTTTGCAAGCCGTTGAAAAATCGACAGCTTAGAGAATCGAGGGGTTTTCTAGTAGGCCTCTAGAAGCCATTTCATCAGTTCTGGGCATTGGACAGGTCGAATTCCGAAAAGGATGCAGGGTAGTGCCGGGAAGGCTAGCTTCGAAGGGACGAGAAACGCTGGAGATAGTTGCAACTCCTATTTACGCACTGTTCATGGCGAGAAAAATTCCTATAGCTTGTGATTGGTCCCGTTCCTTTAAAGGGCTAGCGATTGTTAATAGCACTGACCCAAGGATTTCAGATATGTCTATCGCAAAAAGGGCGGCGCACTTCTAGACGGAGTCTAAAGTTGAGCTCCGATGTTTGCAGGCTCGTTTGCATACGGTACCTGGCGGAATTCGCGAACACTTAAAAGGTCTGGATTTTGTTCTCTAAAGGGGAAGGGGAGAACGCTTCAAGGATTCCTAGGGACTTATAGGAATCTAAAAAAAAGACCATTTCGTACTATGTAATATTTTCGGAAACGTTAGTTCACAGGTTATTACAGATAATTAATCCCGTAGCTGAAAGAAAAGCTTACTTTGCGAATCATATAGGTAAGGGCTTCGTCCAGATGCCTTCTCAGGCACCTATGCCCAGTCTGGGGTGCGACATCCAGAATCTCCGAATGCGGAAACAATTGTTGCCAGCTTGAACGGGCTAGAACGCTCCGCGAAGCTTCCTGCCGTCAAAGGAGTTTCGCCTGAGGTTCTCTAATGCCCGTGTGTTTTCACCGTGGTCAACTTGACGACCGGTTTTACGGGGTAGCACGGTGCTGAGGGCAGGGCAAACGAATTGAATCAAACGCGGGAGGATTGCAATGGCAAAGCGACGTGATCTTTTGAAGATGGGCCTTGTATCTGGTGCCGCTGCGTTCTTGAATCCGAGACGCACTAGTGCGCAGTTGTGTCCCCCCGATCCGGGAGTTCCGGGAACCACGCCGGGCGCTCCGATCCTCCCGCCGAGCCCGCCGACCACAGCGTTCGTTTCGCCTTTATTCATCCCTGGCGTGCTGCCACCAGTGCCGTCGCTGAATCCGCCGCCGGTTCCCAGCGCGCATCAGCTTTATGACCAGTACCCCCCGCAAGTCTTATACCGGCAAATCCTCCAAGCGACTTCTCACAGCTTCCATCCACAGTTCCCGCCGACCACCATGTTCCTTTTTGACGGCACTTTCCCCGGGCCCACGATCCTTGCGAACTATGGGGTCCCCATTCTTGTGCGCAGGTACAACAACCTCCCGCAAAATGCGGTTGGGTTCGGCAGCCCTTTCGTCACCACCCACCTTCACAACTTTCACAGCGCGTGGGAAAGCGACGGCAACCCCAACAGAGGAAACTATTTTGGCCCGGGAACCTTCTACGACTACCACTACGCGATGTTCCCCGCGGGCAATGATCCCAACGAGCGGATGAATCAGTTGTGGTACCACGATCACATGGAGGGTTTCACCGCCGCCAATGTGTACAAGGGCATGCTCGGTTGCTTCTATATCAGGGATGATCAAGACACCGGCAACGAAAACGATACGAGCTCCACGGCTTGGCGGCTGCCCTCCGGCAAGTACGACGTCCCAGTGAAGATCATTGGGATGCAATTCGACAAGAACGGCATTTTGGCGTTTGACAATTTCAACACCGACGGCATTTTGGGCGACAAATATGTCGTCAACGGGAACATTCAGCCGTACCTTAACGTTGAACGGCGGAAGTATCGGTTGCGCATTCTGAACGCCGGGCCGTCGCGCTTCCTCGACGTTTACCTTGGAACCGACGCAGTCAACCCCAACGATGGTCTTGATTTTACGGTTCTCTCGAACGACGGGAACTTCTTTTCGGCTCCTCGCACGGTTCGGCACCTGGCGATGGCCCCCGCAAATCGCCACGACGTCATTGTTGATTTCTCACAATTCTCCGTGGGAACCACTCTCTATCTTCAGAACCGCCAATTCCAAACAGATCCCCGCGGCCCTGACCTGCCGATCAGAACCACGAACCCCGGCGACTCGATGATGAAAATTAATGTTGTGCCGGCAACGGGACCCGATCACAGCCAAGTTCCCTCCACCCTGCGTCCGCTTCCGAGCATCAACTTGGACGAGGTGGTCGCGCGGAGGACGTTCAACTTCGACTACCAAGGGGGGCTCTGGACGATCAACGGCAAGATATACGACCATTCGACCCCACTGGTTACGGTAACGCAGAACACTGCGGAGATCTGGACGATCCGTAGCGGCGGCAACCTGTGGTCCCACCCGATCCATATCCACTTCGAGGAGTTTCAGATCCTGAGTTACAACGGCAAGCCGGTACCGCCTGACAGCATCGATTTCCAGGCACGAAAGGACGTCATGCGGCTGTTGCCGAACGACGAGTACCAGATCTTCATCCGGTTCCGGGACTTCTTGGGTAGTTACGTCATGCACTGCCACAACATTTTCCACGAAGACCACGCCATGATGTGGAGGTGGGACATCGTGCCGTAAGACGGAGCGCGAGTGTGAGCACGAGAAAAAGGCCGGGCAATCAGTTGCGTCGAAGGAAGAGATTCGAGCCGAAATAAGGAGGAAGGTGAGTCATGGAGAGAAGAAATGTGCTGACAAATTTGGCTCGGGGTGCCGCAGCAATGTTGGTGTTGGGTGCCACACGGATGTTCGGCCAAAAGTCCAAACTCAATCAGGAAAAGACACCGGACAGGGTGGACCCATGCAAGCTGCCGGTTGGCGGGCCGAGAGCGGGGTATTTTCCCAATCTTGTGCTGATCAATCAGGAGTTCATCAAAGGCCGCTTCTACAGTGATTTGGTGATGGGGAAGACGGTCATCTTTAGCTCGTTTGCGACGACCAACCCGTCGGAGTGGCAGAAAAAGGTCTTCGCGAATCTGTTGGATCTGCAAAAAGTCCTGGGAGATCGTCTTGGCCGGGATGTCTTCCTCTATTCGTTTACTTTCGACCCAGAACACGACACCCCTGAGGTCCTCCACGACTTTGCAAAGGGGCTGGGGATCGGCCCAGGTTGGTCCCTGCTGACTGGAAAACTCGCGGACATGAATTTGGTGCTATCGAGGATCGGGCTCGGCTACATGAACATGGGGCCGCACGTGATGGCGCCACATTTCGGGATCATTCGTCTGGGGAACGAAGCTTTGGACCGCTGGACGACCATGCCCGGGGTTCATCCGCCTCACGCGATACTCAGTCATTTGGACGTGCTGGAAGTTAGGCCCGAGCGAAAAGATCCGACACAGTTTGTTCGTGGGGGACCGTTTCCGAAGGATGTTGCGGAATTCAGGCGCGGGATGGCGGCGGAAAAGACAAATTGGGCTTAGGTCATTCGGCTAAAGACAGATTTGGGACTAGGAGAATAGCCATGAAATCATGGAAGATCTTCACGGCAGCAGTTGGTGTGGCAGTGGTGGGAATCACATTCTCGTTGGCGCAGGGTCCTTCGGGGGATCCTGGGCCGCAGTTACCGCGCCCTACACCTCCTGTGTATGCACCTTGCCCGGATGATGCAACCATCCTCTGCGTAACGACTCCTCAGGGACTGTTCCCGGTCCCACAGCCGAATACTACGACCAATTTTCTACAGACGGTCTACTCAGACAATCGGACCGATGCCGGCGTTGACATGGCCAATACTTTGCCCTCTACTCCACAGAATCCGTACAACTTGATCGCCAACTTGGTCAACAACGCGGTCCCCACAACGACAGTTGATCCAACCTCGCCAACGCAAGATCTCACGCAGGTGTTAGCCAGCATTATCCAGCAGGCTCAGGGCAATTCCCAGAGCCTTATCCAGTCGACTTCCCAAGGGGGTCTTTGTCAGGGGGGCAATTCCCAGGGAATTGGATCGTGCATCCAGGCGGCCATCGATATCTTGGAGGGCAATCCGATATCGTCACGTCCTACCTACAGCGGCATCCCAGTCCTGCACTACGAGGGTCCCATGAAGGTTAAGGGAGTCACCCCAATCTATGATTCCAACGGCAACCTCATCGGCGGGAACGTGAATGTTCATCAAGTATGGTTCGACAGCCATATCGAATCCGATACGGCCATGATCGACCCGACGGCCGTTCAGAACGTTCCGTGGACAATCACTTATAAAATAGACATATTGAGCCGCGGGGCAGACGATTTCGCGCCCTTCATCATGTATTTCTCAGATCCTCCCACGAATGTACCAGGCTCCTTCGGCCCTCCACACGTGGGGATGGACCAGACGTTTTTCCCCATGAGTGAGGGCACGGAGATGACGATCCAGATGAAACAGGCGCCCGGGAAGTACTTCAATCTGATTTATACGTGGGGTTGGCGGCGCCACCCGCCTCGCGTCCAAGTTATGGAGAATGCGTTGAAGAAGGTAGGAGACGGTACGATCAGCCGGACTCTGCCTCAGTGGGAAGTGTCCGTTTTCGGCACCTGCCCGACTTGCAGTGCTTCACAGAAGAATGCCGCCATTGCCCAAATCGGAAGTCTCTCCCCGGAGAAGCGCATGTGGACGGACCTCAAACAGGCACAACTGGCTAGCGACAGTCAGGCAGTGATCGCGCTGATTCAAGACGCACAAGCCGGTCTGGCTGACTATAGTAATCGCAATCACCTTCCCACTGGCGTAACGCCTGACCCGAACGCAGATGTCACGCTGTTCTACGTCAATAACACGATTTACGGTAATGCGTTTACTTTCCCGAAGTGGGTCACGCGTCCCGCGACGTTCAACGTAACGTTGTTGAATGGCGATAATTTTGAGCATGGCTACATGAATGTCGATTTCGGCGGGACCCGTGGCTGGGAGAACCTCTATCAGTCCACGACCAGTGATACGGCTGGTGGCGTGCTGGGTGGATCTGGGTGCTGGTTCACGTTCGGCCGGGTTCACTGGTGGATCAATGCCGGCGGCCCTTTCGGGGCAATCGTTGTACCTCCCGCTTCGGGCACGACGCCGGGTGTCAAGAAAGTCCGGATCACGTTGAACTTTGAACCAACACCAAGGCTTCGGCTCTATCAGTTTGATCCGATGCATCATGATGCTGCGATTTATTCGCTCCACTGAGCTGTACGTTTGAAGTGGTCCGCTCCCTGGAGGTACACGAGGGCGGGCCAAAATGGAACCGAACAAGAATGGCGCAGCGAGTCTGCGGAAGCGGTGGCCGTCGACGCAGTTCACAACTGTTGAGGTCGGATTGAAACATGCTGCCGCATTCTTATACATGCACAGCGGAGGTGACCCATGAAGCATTTGCAGCGTGATTCGACGTTTGTTGTTGGGGTCATTGGACTCACATGGTTTATATCCGGCTACGGCCATTCTGCAAATCGGCTCCCCAGTGCGGTGGATACGAAGGCACAGGAAGAAACCAGCTGGATATTCAGATTGCCTGCCACCGAGCCCCAGTCCTCCGCCAGTGCGAGAATCCCGGAGCCGCTGGCGCAAGCACCGATCGAAATGCAGCGGCTCGCTTGGCTCGTAGGCACCTGGAGAGCAGACGAGAAATGCGAGGATACAGGGCCGCTCGTTTGCCGGGGCTCAAGAAGTCGAAGAGAGTCAGTCGAAGTGGGGCGCGACGGGCTTTCGCTGGTTTCCGCATACGAAATCCAGGCTCGTGAGGGTGCTCTTACCGGCCACCAAGTCATCGACTATGATCCCAAGACGCACGGCTACACGATCTCCGGCTCCGATAAGGGTGTTCAGTCTTCATCATGGAGCGCGAAGGGTGATTGGGACTCGGAGGCGCTCAGCTTCCAGGGCACCATGGAGAAAAGCGGCCATCCCTTGCAGATGAAGCTGCTTTTTTACGACATTCGCTCCGACTCTTTCATGCTGATTCTGTACCTGGGCGAAAAGCCTTCAGACTTAGAACCTGTACTGACTGCCCGATACGCACGGCTCCAAACAACGGAACCCGCAGCGAAACAGCCGTAAGGGGCCTTTAATCACCCTGTCCTGCCTCTGCAGACGAATTGGTAACCTAGCGGCTTCACAGTTTTTCGAGTTCCACCCCGAGTCCGTCTGCAATGCGATTGACGAAATTGAAATAGGAAATCACCAAGGTCGTCTCGAGTATGGCCCGATCGCTCCAGCCAGCTTGACGTAGAAGCTGAATGTCGTTTTCCTTGCAGGCTGAGGGTTCGCGGGTGAGTTTCTCGGCGTATTCGAGTAGGGCAAGCTCTGCTAAAGAGATCGGCGCATTTCGAAACTCAAAAAACGATGGCCTCGACCAACACCGGGTCCTGTGTCTCTTTGCGGAGACCCTCCGCATGGTGCCGGATTCAATAGTGACAAGCGTTTGTCTTCGAGACGACGACCGCTATCATCTCCCGCTGCGCCCGGGTAAGGTCCGAACGCGCGAACATGATGGTTTTGTAAAGGTCGAAGTGGCCCTGCAGCGCACCGGGGTTAAGGCTGTGGACGGTCAGAATATTGGCCACGTTGCCGTGGGGATCCTTCATGCGGCCGTATTGTTCCGCGAGGTCCCCCGTTGCTTGCGCTGGCGGAATCGTCTTGATCCAGGCCATTTCTTCCTCCTTCAGGAACCGTGGTGCTTCTCATAACCTTATGGGATCGGTTTCGGTGCCAAAAAGATTCAAATGGTATCCATATCCCGAGTACATATTTTTAGGTCTGGGCGTTAGAAGGACGTTAGGATTTCGCGAATCCTTTCTGGGTATTGTGTTATCTCATTAGCGCAGACGGCGCTTGTGCGCTTTCGGCTTTTGTGCGCCCGAGGCCATCTGGGATAGCGCGTCCGAATTGTCCTAGATCTTTCGCGAGGACGGAAAGCCAATGCTGTCATGCCGTCGAGTAAGACTGGAGTTGTCAAATTTTCTTGATGACACCGTCGATTTGCAGCTTCGCCAAGAAATATCGGCACACCTTTGCTCCTGTGAACCGTGTCGCTCGCTGCATTCGGAACTAAGCATAATTATTTCCCTAGGGCATGAAGTTGGGAGGTTGGCAAAGCGCACAGTGGCGGGTCCCGTTCCGTTTGACACACTTACATCCCGCAAGATCAAGGGGTAGGTCAACGGTTGGAGGCAGAGCTGCGGTTGCGTCCGTGTGCCTTGAAGACTTTTGCATCTGGATAAAATGCTTTCGCGTCAGAGAAGAAGGCCACGAAATTGGGCGGATTGTCCCCGGCAACCCCGCGCACCGTTACCGACTGCGTTTGTGAGTTGAATCCGATGAGGAAGGACAACTCGCCAAGCTGATCCATTAAGGAGCTGCCCGCTTTTTTCAATTCAGTATAGGGATAGATTTTTGTGAAGTCCTGGTAGGAGACCACGAGACTTAGCCGCCGATCGAGTGGCCGGTCACGGTAAGGGTCGGTCGCATAGTCCCGTGCAAATCCTGTTTGAAAAGAAAGAACCAATGTTGCCGGATATTCCGCCTTCCAATCCGCCCAAGTTGTCAGATGTACCGGTAGCAAACGCAGAGACGTCCCGGCCAGGGGACCAGAGATGGCTTGGGCTGCGAGTTGCGACCAGAGACTTTCCGTTTCACGGTCGAAGAGAAGCAAATTGTTTTTGTAGAGCCGTCCGGAAACTCCGAAGGTGAGCCGCCTCCCGCCCACGTAGGGGTCGTAAAGCATGCCCGATCCGCATAATGGACACCAGGTGATCAAGATCGATTGGCCGCCGACATCGTCGTTGACGACCTCGTGCCAATTGAGTATCCGAATGGGATACGCTTTCGCCCTGGCGGCGAATTCCACTCCCAGAACCACATCGGAGGGCTGAAGAACATGATCCGCTTCGCTCGAAGAAATGAACAACGGGTGATTCAACGCCGGTATTCCGTCCCGCGCCGGACCGCCCGCTTGAATTTCCTCCAGCCGGATCGTATGGCGGGTAACGTCAAAAGGCTTCTCACGAGGTTGAGAAGGAAGGTAAACAGGTGTTCGCTCAACCACAACGGGCTGTTGATTCTGGGCAAGGAAACCCGGTAACAACAACAGGATTAAACCGCTAGGTAACAAGTCGACTCCTTCGATGCGGAGTTAGGACGCCGATACTCGCTCAATGGGTCGCCGCAGGGTGAGGAGCGTCAAGTCGTCTTCAAATTCTCGAGAGCCGCGGAAAGAGCAGAGAGCTTCGACCAGGAGTTCCGCTATCTCATGAAGGGTCAGCGATTGAGGCGAATTTCCCAGAGTCGTACGCACGAGTTGGAGGAAGCCGTCCGCGGATAGCTGCTCACCCTGGGGGGACTCTACGTCGGTTACCCCATCCGAGAAGGCCAGAACAATATCAGACGGTTCGAGTCGTACGCTCTGCTGGTTGTAAGCCTCTCCTGGTATAAACCCGAGGAGCAAGCCATCCAGTTGTTGTCCCAGCGGCTCCCAGCGAGCCTCGCGCGCGCGCCAATGAAGCATGCGAGGATGAGCCGCATAAGCGAAATTGAACTCGCCGCTCAAATGGTCCATTGTGGCAGCAACAACGGTTGTTAGTCCCGTGGCCTTGTCGGCGGAGTTCCCCCGGTGTGCCAGATCGTCATTGAGCGCGGCGAGCAGGGCTGCCGCGTCTTTCGCGTCTCTGAATTTGTGCAGTAAGCGGTGCACTTCTTCAGCTGCAGCACTGGCGGTAAGACCGTGGCCCGTACTGTCGGCTAAAACGATTCGTACGGCTTTATTCCCTCCGCACGAAAACACTGCCCAAAGGTCTCCGCCCTCGGCGTCGCCGCATGGCAAAGCGACGACATCGCAATGCAGACTGGCCAGTTCAATATGCTTATGGGCCTTTTCGTTAGCTGCCCATAATTCAACACAACCGGCAGGCGGGGCGGTCGTGCGTTTGGGGAAGAACCATCTCAATGGGATACCTCGGACGGGGGCAGCGTCCTCACGTAATGCACCAGGTTCCAGATGTGTTCGTCCGGCTCAACTCTTCCGAAGGCCGGCATTCCGCTCAGCCGGATTCCATTCTTTACGATCCAAAACAGTTCCCGGTCGGAATACCGACGGGTGTCGGCTGAAGTCAAATCCGCGGCCCGGGGATACATCCATCTCCCGGCGTCGGTTGGCTTGTGTCCGTTCAGGCCGTGGCATTCACTGCATTCTGTGCCAAACAATTTTTCGCCTTCCGTGATGCTCGCCAGATGGTCCGTAGGCGCCGCGGGAATTCCATCGCGGCTGCACCTGCGGACTAGAAAATGCTTGGCACTGGTGGCGAGCCTTGTTTCCGCCCGGCCAGGTTCGGGAAGCGCGCTCAGGTTGAATTGACTCGCGGTCAGGATAGCAATCACGGCAAGGAGCAGCGACACACAGACCGCGGCAATGAGAATCCATTTCATTGGTTTATATCCTCGGCAGAGACTATGCGTAACTTTGGAAGGGGAAAGGGCCAGTTCGGTGTTGGCCCTCAATCGCTGACTAGGACGCAGGCTGTATGGCGGTAACGTGGATGGTCTGGGTTGCCTTGTCGAGCGTTCCCGAAACCTTCACCTTCTGGCCTGCGAATTGCTCGGGCTTCTGCTGGTCGTCGAGCTGGTAGACGGTTTTTTTGGCGGCATCGAACAGAACATACTTCCCGCCCATCTTTTTGACACAGTTGTTGGTGCACATCGCCTTGGCCATGGGATCGTTCGGGTCCTTATCACCCATGCCTTCTTTCTTCAACATCATTGCGTGCGAGCTTTCCTTCGCACACTGGCTGTCGTAGATCTCGCCGGTAAAGGTCTTGTCCTTTGCAACCACGAAACTTGCGCCCACCAAAACCATGCAGGCAACCACGCTAACCGCGAACTTTCTCATCACGCTGTTCTCCCTTCAGAGTGTTCTTTAAATTGTGTACCGACAACGATTGGGTCAGGGCTCCTCTAAACTCGAGCTGGATCTTCGGTTCACCTCCTCAACGCATCGTACGAACAACGAGACCAAGCCCGGAGATTTGAAAACCATAGGTGGCTTTGGGTGAGGACCCCCGGTTTCCGCGCCGCGCCAGGCAGCTGTTCTCCGCGGAATTCATTCCTCCGCAAGAACCTTTTCGAGTCGCGCATAAAGCCGGGCACTCACACCCAAGGGAACTTCAAAAGGTTCTACGTCCATGACAATCTTCAACATTTTTCCGGTTGTATCGAGCACCACGCGGCACCGGCCGCAGCGCGAGATATGCGACTCGATGGCCTTCCGCAGCTCCGCCGAGCCCTCGCCATCGATGTAATTCGAGAGGTTATCCAGAACTTCCCTGCAATCAAGCATCGCCATAGATCGTCCTTATTGACCCACTGCCCTCATCAATTTGATCGCAATCATGTCGCGCATTCTGCCGGCCGTTATGACGACCTTTTTCGGGAACGTAGGGGTATCTTCCAGTCGAGCAGCGAGAGCTTCCCGCATGAGCAAGCGTGCCCGGAGCAACCGCGATTTGACCGCGGGAAGCGTAAGGCCGAGAATTTCAGCTGCTTCCTCAGCACGAAAACCCTCCACATCTCTCAAGACAAAGGTCTCTCGATAGATCGCGGGGAGGGATTGGATCGCATCCTCAACAATCTTTCGGACCTGCTGCTTGCCGTAGAGCTTTTCCGGGTCTTCGTGCCACAGTTGGCTTCTATGCGGAAGCACCCTCATCTCCGTCTCCGCGACTTCGTCGATAGAAACGTGAGTTTTTCGCGCTTGCCGTTTTTGCAGAGCTTCGTTTATCGCGATCCGTGTGAGCCAAGTCGTGAAGCGGGATTCGCGCCTGAACTGATTAATGTGCCGGTATGCCTTTACAAAAGTGTCTTGCATCGCCTCTTCGGCGTCCTCGGCATTCCCTAGCACGGCGAGGGTCACGCGGAACACCCGGCGCTCGTGTTTTCGGACCAGGGTTTCAAAGGACCGCCGATCACCGGCGAGGACACGATCAACCAATACCAGGTCGTCTTCTGGTTCGTGCTGTTTCGGTGTGTTCGCTGCGTCCGACATGGGCAAATTTGAGAAAGACCGGCTTATTTGTCCTTACCCATGGGATTGGGTGTTCGGGGAAAAAGATTCGGCGATTCTTAGGAAATATCGGGAATCTTGTGATTGCCAGCGGTGACGTCTTGGCCGATACCCTACCCGAGTCCCATACGGCGTAACCCGGCAACTTGTTGTGGGACCCGTGGATAGGAGTTAGACGCCTGAACCGGAATGATACCCCGCCAAAGCATCCCAGGGGAATCGATTGAAGAACTTTCATTTATGGGATATCTTCATTTTCTTGCCTTGGCCCTCGAAGGTCAGTTTGTCCTCGCGGGCAAGCCAGCCGAGGGACATATACAACTGACCATTTTCCGTCTCCAGCGCCTTGTGAATTTGTTCCGGGGTCGCGTTAGGATTTTCACTCAGGAATTACCAAATCCGGCCCACCGCCTCGCCTATCTCGTAGTTCATTGTCATCTCCCCTTGACTGATGTCGTTCGATCCCAATTCCAAAATTCCGCCTTGCACCCACTTGGATACACCGAATACCGGCCGGGATTCAGCGAGGAAGAAGGGCGCGAGCAACTTGGGTAATCTTTCGAACGCGTGCTTTTGGAAACGAACCGGCTGAATCCTTTTTCATTCAGGCCCTATCAGATTCGTGAAAAAGAAATGCCAGGCCTTGTCGCGTTGGCTTCGAATGCACTTGAGATGGAAGCGCGAGACGCTCTTTCATCGCGCAAGCGCAGTTAGACCACAGAACTACAAGGGAATGGTAATTCCGCTCGGTGGGTCGAAACATCACGGAGTATCGCACTTCGGTGGGGCCGGTGACGCTCCGCTGGGTGTGGCACCGTCTTTAAACGCTGAGCAAAACATAAGAAGTGAAAATCAAGGAGAGAGTCGAATGAAAATTAAGTTCCTGTTTTTAGTTATTGGTCTTGCCGTTTCTGCCATGTTCGCCGCGGGGGCGTCTGCTCAGGATGCGCGCGTGACCGTGGAGAGTACAAAGTCATACGAGCAGACGGTCGACGCCCTTAAGGCTGCGGTTGCCCAAGGCGGCATGATGGTGATGGGCCAGGTTGACCAAGGCAACATGCTGTCGATGGCTGGACTGAAGTTGAAGGCCACCGTGTTTCTCGTGGGCAACCCCACCGTCGGAAAGAAGCTATTCGAGCAGGATCATGGTGTCGGGCTCTATATTCCCATCCGTGTCTTCGTAACGGAAGGCAAGGACGGCAAGACCTCCCTCAGCTATGACAAACCATCCGCGTCGCTGAAGCAATTCAACAACAAGGAAATCGACATGGTCGCCGGCATGTTGGACCAGAAGCTCCAAGGCCTGGCCCAGATGGCGACTCACTAGCAGGGTCTTCCGCTGGACGAGGGAATCTCCTGTCGCGAGATTCCCTCGATCTAGTGGATTTGACTGCGACGATTGACTGCGCCCATGAATACTATCAAGACAGGCTTGCTCCTTCTGTTGACACTCGCAGCCGCTTCGGTTGGGCCATTAATCTTTCCCGCCGCCCAAGCTGGCCACGGAACCATGCCTCAACTAACCAGACAATTTCTTCTTCCGGCTGTGATCCTTTTGCTGGTTCTTTCACTCTTGAGCTGGAAATCTACGCCTGCGATTGGACGGTTCATTGTATGGGGTGGGATCGCCGGGATAATTGCAACCCTGGGGCTCGAAGTCATTCGAATCGCCGGTTTTAAGATGGGCTATATGCCAGGTAACCTCCCCCGGCTGATGGGGGTCCTGCTTCTTGATCGCTTTGCCCTCGGACCTTCCCTGAGTTCCGATGTAGCTGGTTGGGCGTACCACTTCTGGAACGGCGCCAGCTTCGGGATCATCTATGTTTCCGTTCTTGGCACGAGCCGCCGATGGCTCGGCCTACTCTTTGGAATTCTTGTCGGGCTTGGATTCCTGGTGAGCCCAGTCGTGCTTTCCCTTGGTGTGGGCTATTTCGGCCTTCAATTCTCCGCCGGTTTTCCGATTACTGTCCTCGCGGCTCACGCCGTATTCGGTTGGTTGCTTGGAGCGCTTGCGAATCGCTTTCTGTCGGCCGAACCCGGGATCCTCGAGACAGAATGGCGCGCACTCCGGATGCTCAGATCCACATAGGGTGGTCCCAACGCGTAGGAAGCTTCACTGCGTTCGAGGACGGAAGGCTGGCTCGGTATCTTGTAGGGGTCTGGCCATGGGACGAACAAAACGATTCGGGATGCACCGGGCGGCCAAGCGGGCAATCACGAATTTTCAGGTTAAATGAGGTCGATGGGAGTGAGTTGGCACAAGCACGAGTACTTGAGATTTCTCTCACCAACAGAGGAGGGTGTTATGAGCGAAACTAAAGTTCAACTAGAAAAACTATCCCCTGAAAAGGCAGAGCCGCTTGCCCGGGCAACGCTGGAAGCGGCGCGCCAAAAGATGGGCATGATTCCCAATATGTATGCCTATATGGCGAATGCTCCGGGCCTTCTGGAAGCGTACCGGGTCGGTTACGAGCTGTTTCGACAGAGCTCGGGCTTCACGCCAGCGGAGCAGGAGGTAGTATTTCTCTCGATCAGTTACGAAAATGGCTGCGAGTATTGCATGGCAGCACACAGTTTTATCGCTGATATCCAGTCCAAGGTTCCCACGGAGGTTACGGAAGCTCTGCGACAGGGATGGGAGGTGCCGGATGCCCGCCTGCGAGCCCTCAGCCGGTTGACTCGCGTGTTAGTTCACAGACGTGGGCGGCTTCGTCAGGCCGAACTGGATCTTTTCCATGGCGCCGGATACACGGACGCGCAAGTCCTGCAGATCATTTTGGCCATCGGCGTGAAGACTCTGAGCAACTACACGAACCATTTGTGTGGAACGCAGGTGGACGAGGCATTCTTGAAGCGGGCTTGGACACATTCCGCCGCGCGCTAGCTGCTGTGTGTCCATGAGGCGGACGCTTCAAGCTACGCGACCCGCGGGCAGGTCCTAATGGGTGGTGGAGCCGCCTTTGCGCATATGGATTTCCGTGCCACCTCGTTCGTAGTGAACTTCATCCATCAACATGTTGACCAGGTAAATTCCCCTCCCATGCTCGGAGTGGAGGTTTTCTCCCAAGAGAGGGCTGGGAACCATTGCCGGGTCGAACCCTTCGCCCTCATCCTTCACGATGATGATGACTCCGCGATCCTTCTGGCACACGCAGCAGATGCGCACCTTCTTTTGAGGATCAAGGTGATTACCGTGGAGAATCGCATTAGCCAACGCTTCGCGTAATGCCGTCTCCACGGCAAATTCGTGCTCGGCCGCACAACTGGTTTTCTTGAGCAAAGTCATGATTCTTGCCACTATCGGAGATATCGTGTCAGTCCGGCTGGCAATCAACAAGTCGAGTGCGACTGCCAATTTGTCGGAATCAAAAGCGCAAGCCGGAGGTCCGGCGCTTCCCTTCGTGCTCATCGACTCTCCTTTTCGGTCTCGACCCTGGCCGGCGCCGTCCCTGAGTCTCAGCATTCCCGAGTCGTCTTCTAGCTTCGTGGCTTGCCTTGAACGTTGGTGGGTGGAAAGACGCGAGGAGATTGGTTTTCTTTTCCATCAGACTGGTGGCGCCAACCTGCGAAGGCAGTGCCCGCGAGTATCCAAATGCCTAGTATTTTCAGCAGGAGCATGAGTTCCTCCTCACGCGATAAGACGACCCCTCCCGGCGGAAAGATTCAGCAGTTGAAATACAGACGAAGCAGTAGCGGGAGGAGCCCGTTGGCGTACCCGTGCGATTCCTTTGATCATTCGTGCGGGTTTTCCAGGGCCCAACTGTTGCTCAGACGCAATTTGAATCTTTTTTCCCGGCCCGGGTATCCCATTGACGAAGATCGAAGCGATGGCGGCGCAACGACAAGTGACAAGCGTTTTGATTCGAAAGGCGAGGACGGCGGGTGGACGCTAAGGTCGGCCAAACAAAACTCTCGGAGTTTCAACCAGGTGCAGACGCGGATTTGCCGATGCTTGATCGGGTCTTGGCGGGAGATGCGCAGGCATTCGAGGAACTCGTCCATCTCTATCAGGAGCGCGTTTTTCGTATCACGATGGCCGTTACCGGCAACCATGAAGACGCCGAGGAAGCCATGCAGTCAGCTTTCTTGAAGGTGTATCGAAATCTGAGTGGGTTTCACCGAACCGCGAAATTCTCTACTTGGCTCACGCGCATCGCCATCAACGAGGGACTCCAAACGCGCCGGCGACAAAAGAGGATGGAGTCGATTGACGACGTTACGTCCGGAGAGGAAGCGGTGACGCCAAAGCAACTCCAGGACTGGCACGACAATCCGGAGAAACTTTACAGCAAAGAACAGATGCGGGAAATCGTCGAGACCGCCATCCAGTCACTGACGCCGATATATCGCGAGATTTTCGTGCTGCGTGACGTCCAAGGTCTGACGACGCTAGAGGCGGCTGAGGTGCTAGGGATAGCAGTAGCTACCGTGAAGTCCCGATTGTTGCGGGCCCGCCTCATTATGAGAGAACAACTCACTCGGCATTTCCAGCGACCGCCGACACTGAAATCAAAATTATTTCAGGCCCGATGGAAGATCCTGGACGCCCTGATAGCACCCTTCGAACGGACATCAAAAAAGGAAAGGGAGATTTAGCAATGCTCGATTGCAGGCAGGTACTGACCGAGCTCTCGAATTATCTGGACGGGGACGTCTCGCTGGATTTAAAGCATGCATTAGACGATCATCTCGCACAATGCAGCCGGTGCTCGCTCATTTACAGCACGACACAAAAGACACTCAAGATCGTGACTGAGTCCGGAGCGCTGGACCTTCCACTTCACGTAAGTGCGCGTCTGCACGAAAGGCTCCGGGTGCTATTTCCAACTGGACAGTAGATGGTGGACTGAGGCCCCTGGCATCCAAGGAACATCATGCAAAACGCTTGAACCTGCTAGCACGCCATGCCCGGAACGTGGCCTGGTCGTTCGGAAGCTCAGTTCATCGCGCGCGGTAAAAATTCAACCCAGAGGAGGACTGTATTGTGCAAGACTGCGTAAAGGTCACGGTTTACCGATGGGCGGGAAAGAAAGGGTTCTTTCGAATTAACGGCGAGTGTATCCAGTGCGACTTGGCCGTATCCCAAGTGCGACACTTCATGTCCTTATATAAGGACTGGCCTGTCGAGCTGGAAGTAAAGCCGTGGCTGACCTATCTTTGGGAATCGCTACACCACGGTGGGTGGCACGCACCTGTGGTGGTCGTGGATGGCCAGCTTGTCCGACAAGGCACAATTCCAACGCGCGCGGAATTTGATGGAGCCGTACGTCTAGCTCTGCAGCGCCACGGAATCATTCTCGCGCATATCGGGATCACTCCAATTTTTAGAGGGGAAGTCTTAAGATAGTCCTTAGGCTTGATCAGTCACCGAACGGTGCCGTCGTTTTTGCGGAAGCGGCTTCAAGCATGAATGACAAAGCGAGACGAATTGGCGGATTATGGCCGGGAAGAAATCCTTGTCTTCTCGAGTAACCTTGAAACCTATTTGAGAAAGTCGGTCCTCTAAGAGGGCCGACCATTCCTGCTCGAAAAACGTAAGTTGGCATACATGCAGCCATTTTTATATATGCTTAAGTATGTGGATTCTCACTGGAGGCGCAGGTCTCGCACAATGGGAGAAAGACCAAAGCGTCGTCGCACGTTTGCGATGGGTGTTGGCTGTCCTAAAAACAGCACCCCGATTCCTGCGCGCCCCTTGTTTGGTAATCTGACGAACATCGGTATCTGGGGCACTACGGTGTGGGAAAAGAATGGCGAGGCAAAGAAATTGCCTGCTGGAGAAGAACCTACAGGCGGATGGGCGCGGCTATTTCAATCCTGGTTTGATCATAGTTCACGACCGATGATGGCGTTCGACCGCGGGACCTTTGCGATCCTGGCTGTGAACGAAGCCGCAGTTCAACATTACGGATACTCCCGCGAAGAATTCCTCAAGATGACGATTAAGGACA
>Ga0209166_10000461_pt1 | contig 45536 bp, 65 predicted proteins | sample Coa_R1_3_FD_187151 | JGI IMG/M metagenome (GOLD analysis project Ga0209166, IMG submission 187151) | Surface soil microbial communities from Centralia Pennsylvania, which are recovering from an underground coalmine fire - Coalmine... | ecosystem: Environmental > Terrestrial > Soil >...
ACGCGATACGCCTCGGTTGGCACATTGCGCCCCGTATCGGCCTGGAAGTATTTGCGGGCCTGTGCATAGAATTTCGGATCGGCTTGCGAACGGTCAAAATCCAGCCGCAGCGTATAGGGTCCGTAGTCCGTCACAAACTGGAAGTTCAGCACGCTGTTGCCTTCGGGCGTGACCTGCATATCGATCACCGGCAGCTGGCGCGTCAGCTTGCACGCCTCGTCCTTGAGTACCACCGAGTCTTCATCGTGCAATTCGTAGGAATCGCCGTCATCGAAGATGGACCGCTCGACTTTCTCGCGACGCTGACGTACGGCCATGAAGCCCTGGCGCGGCCGGCCGCATTGCCGACAGAGCATATGCTCGGCATCGTTGAGGTAGCCGCATGGCTCGGTGTCCTTCTCCATCAGCTCAAGCACTAAGCGCAGATCCGGCTCGGGCTGCGTAGCATTATTGACCGGAAAGCGGATGGATGATTTCTCGCGCATCGTCGTCTGCTTGCCTGCTTTGACGGGCGTGTGCACCACTTCATCGGTGCAGCGCCACAACCCTGCCCGCGAATCGCCCTCATCCACGCTGGCGTTAATCGGTCCGTGCCGCGCGATGTTGCCACCGCCGTCTAGCAGCAGCACGTTCTCTTTGCCTGGGTAAGGACGGAAGCCTCGGCCGACGATCTGACGCCACAGCACTAATGACTTGGTAGGACGCAAGCCCACCAGGCAATCCACGAACTTGGCGTTGAAGCCCGTCGTGAGCATGGCCACGCTGACAATGTGGCGCTGCTGCTTGAGCAGATAGGACTCGATGCCCTCCACGCGCTCGCCGTGCTCTAGGTCGCCATGGATCAGCACGGACGATTCGCCCGCGGCGACTAGCGCGGCATGGATCATGCGCGCGTGCTCGATGTTCACCGCGAACCACATGAAGTGCTTGCGGTCGGTGGCGTTCTCCAGCGCGACGGCTACCGCCTCCTCGGTAACCTCCATGGCGCGACGGGCCAGCTCGGCTTCGTCGAAGTCGCCGCCCTTGGTCTTCACGCCTTCGGTGTCGATCTGCGGGAAACGGATGGTTGGGGCCACCACGGGCGCCAGGTAGCCTTCGCGCACCAGCCGGTTATAGTTGCGCCCGCCGGTCAGGTCATACACCTTGGCATTGAACAGCCCGCATTGTGTAAGCGGCACGACTTTGAGCCCCTTCATGCGAAAGTCGGTCGCGGTAAGGGCGATGAACTTCACATAGGGATTATTGGCGCGTAGCTCGTCGACGATCTTGCGCGCGGTTTTGGCGCCGATGTCGAACACGTGGGCCTCATCCACGATCACAAAATCGATCTTGCCAAACCGTTTGGCCTGGCGGCTGACTGATTGCGGCGTGCCGAAGGTGAACTGCGACAGCCGGTCTTTCATCTTAAGGCCCGCGCAGTAAATACCCACGCGTGACACCAGTGCGGGCGGCAGGTAGCCCACAGCCTCGTCCACGTTCTGCTTCACCAACTCCATGGACGGCGCCAGCACCATCACGCGTGCGCCAGGCCATGTGAGATTGATCTCCTCAGCCACCATAGCGGCTAGCAGGGCTTTGCCGCCGCCGGTCACGATTGCCGCCACAGGGTTAGCGTTGACGGCGGACGTGAGTGCACCCATGATGGCGCTGCAGGCTTCGGCCTGATACCAGCGCGGAACCAGCTTACCCATTGTTTAGCCTTATGTGGTGGATTTCAGGCGGTTAGTTTAACGTGGCGGGCGGGCCTGCACTAGGGCTTCCTGAAGCGGTAACCCACCGTCAAGGTGACTTGCGACTTCCACAGCGGCGGAAAGAAGTCATCAGAACCATGCAAGTTTACGCCATCATGGTGATACGCCAACGAGCCGTACCAGCGGTCATGTGTTAGGCGCAATTCGACTACATGTCGCCACGACCAGCGCGTTGCGTGCAAATGTACGTTGTATTGCGTGGGCCCGACGATGGCGGCGCCCTTGGTCGGGAACCATTCCGGCAAATCAATGGTCCAATCGTTGCGATAAAGAACCGGACCCGCGGCGACGCCCCATTGCCAGGCGCCTGTGGTGTGAAGTTCGAGCAGGGCGCTCACGCCCGCCGTGGAGCCGTGCCCGATGAAACGGAGCAGCGGCGAACACGGGCCGCGGCAGCCTGTCGGTGAAGAATTGTCGTAGGTCTCGTCACTCACTGCCCAGGCATCGCTACGGAAGCGTCCGAGAAAGAACGCCCGCGTATCGATGGCAACCCATGGCAGAACATCCGTGCGCGTTCCGATTTCAAACGCAGGGGCGTCCTTGTGCAGCACGTGCGGGAACTTATCCTGATACCACGTGCCATCCGACCACAAGCGACTAGCGGTCAGACCCGCGCCCATCTCGAACGTTGTCTGCGCGTGCACACAAGGCATGGTGGCCAGGACCAGTAGGTAGGCAAGCATGCGCTTCATGGCGTCGACCCTCCGGCCAGTAAGAACTGCACGAACGGCAGGCCCAGCAGCGTCAGGCCGCAGACCACGATGCACCAGCACAACATGGCGACCAGCACCATCGGCCAGGCGGCGGGGCGTTCGGGCGTATGACCCCGCGCGATACGATCATTTGCGCGACGGGTGAAATGATTGATAGGTGTGTTCATGTCACACCTCCACCAACCGCGCAAGCAGTCCGCACGGGTTGAAGTGCTTCCACTCGGCGGCGCGGGCGGCGGCGCGGGCGGCATCGGCGGCGGCGCGGGCGGCACGGCCGGCGGCGTAGGCGGCGGCGCGGGCGGCATCGGCGACGCGGGCGGCATCGGCGACGCGGGCGGCGGCATCGGCGGCGTAGGCGGCGGCGCGGGCGGCGTAGGCGGCGCGGGCGGCATCGGCGACGCGGGCGGCGGCATCGGCGGCACATGCCGTCTTATCGTTGCACATAGCCCGCCACGACTCGCCAAAGCCATATTTATCGGCTACAGGTTGCAAGTGAGGTAGTACGCCATCCCACACCCAGGCCAACACCAATGCCAGGCGCTGTTGTTCATCGTCTGCAGCGCGACCCGTGCCTGCTGCCAATGGGAGAAGCCGTTTCCATTCGGCGCTGTTACGCATGGCCGCCGGCATAGCGTCCTGCACTACAATGATCCAACGCCCGATGACAGGCGACATGCAGGCCGGGATCCTGTCGGTCAGCTCGCCCGTCAACGCCAAGTTAATGGCGGCAATGCTACATGCGGACTCTTCGGAGCCAATGCCCGCTGGCAGCATGTGCGTATCCAAATAGGCAGCAATCTTTGCTTGTTCTTCTGCGGTGATGGTGCTCATGGTCGGTTCCTTGTGATGTGGATGTGGTGCTAATGTAAAGGCAATTTCGTGCCGTGTCAAGCACTATTTGCAGGCACGTAAGGAGCCGTTTCCGGGTGGGTCTGGAACACCAGCCGAATCACCTCGGCGCAGTAGGTCTTTTCCTGCGGCCAGGGCTTGTCGGGCGTGGGTTTGGCGCCCATCGGGTGCTTGTGCATGCGCGACACCATGGCGCAGTCCTTGCCGAGCTGTTGGAGCAGCTTCAACGGCACGGGCTGGGCGCAGGTGAGCCAGCGCGAGGCTTCCTCGACGGTAAACATGTCGGGCGTACCAGCGGGCACGGCGTCATCGTAGACGGTAGGTTTGTAGTCGCTCATGGTGTGGTGTCCTTGGGTACGGCCGCAGTGCGGCCAAGTTCGCGCGGCCATGCTGCGTAGTGGGGTGTGTCAGGGCCAAAGTCCACAACCACGATGGACGAGGCGCGACCAACGAGGCGCACCGTCCCGGGTGTGTTGAACGCGACTCGGCGGTTAGATTTAGCGCGAAACCACACGCGATCGCCTACCTGAAACTGCCGGTTCATGGCACCAGCTCCAACACGCCTGGCACGTGCGACCACGTGCGCGTGTCAGTCTCTTTGCAGTAGCGCAACCGGCTACCCCACGTCACCTTGATGGGATTTCCCGCCCACGAATCTGCTGGCGGCACTTCGACGACAGTGCCGTGCGTGCCTGGAAACGGCGACACATAGAACGGCACATAGTGCCCGATGTAACGGACGCGGTCGCCTACTTTGAACTTAAGCTGCGGCATGGTGCGGCTCTCCGGTGGTAGCGAAGGGGTTAGGCGTAGCTTGCACAACACTTTGGCAAATGTCAATGAAAGTTTGCGGTGCGGTGTAGTAGCGCATGCCGCGCCCATCAGCGCCGGGTGTCCAGCCGCGCGCCTTGAGCCAGCGGGCGACTTCGTGGGCGCTGAACTTGCGCCCGGTGGCCTGCACGTCCAATGCAGTGCGGATGGCGGATGACTGCACGCGATGCCGCTCGTTCATCAGCCGCTCCAGGTGCGGCGGTAAGATGTCGTCCAGATCCGATACCGGCATGCCTTCGCCACGGCTCATGGCGTCCTGGTTGAACTCAAACACCGCCACAGCGGCTTCACGTATCAGCCGGTAATACGCTGCCAGATCAGTACAGTATTTCGCCTTAGCTTCTGCCAGCATTTGCGGCACTTCGACCGACCAATCCGGTGCCGGTGGGTGAATAGTCAGGACAGGCATGAAGCGGCGATTACCAGTTTCGTCACGGTTGAGTTCGTTCTTGTTGGCCGTGCCGATCAACACGAATCGGCGCGGGTGGGTTTCCTCGGTACGATCATAGGGACGCCGATAAACGTCCTGTGTGTCCGTGACCCACCGTTTAACATCCTCGGCGTCGCGCTTGCCCAAGCCCGCCATTTCGCACAGCTCATCCAGCGGCGCCCTGGCGGCCGCCATGGACATGCGCCGATCGTCAGTGAACGCAAGCTCAGTCGGCGGGGGAAACCCCATTGCCTTGGCCAGATCCGCAATGAACAGCCCTTTGCTGTGCCCTTGCGGACCGATCAGCACCGGCACCACAGGGGCAGGCGCTCCGGGGAGTAGCTGGCGCATGACCAGGCCCGCCAGCACAGCTCGTGCGGCGTAGGACTGCGCCTCGCATGGCATGGCGCCGAAGGTGTCGACGAAAAGCGAATCTACGCGAGGTTTACCGTCCCATGCCGGCAGGCTCAATACAGCGTCTTTCCACGGGTCTACCGGGTTCGCTTTAGCGAGCGCCTCAAGTGCTTCGCGCAGCGTGCCCGCAGACACGCAGGAACAGCCCAGCCGCGTCACAGCGCGCAGCCATTCGCTCTCGGTGGGCGCCTCATCTCGTGAAAGAGCGTCTAGGCACACGTCAAACGTCAAACGGATATCCGCCTGTTTGGCCAGCAGGCCTACGGCGTACATCACGTTAGCCAGGCTGTTGCGCTTCTTGTCCTTTCTGTCTGGCCACTCTTCGATCACGCCGCATAGATTCTCTGCGGCGATGTCCAACGGGGTGGATAAGTCAGCCTCGCCATCCATGCCAAACTCAAAGAAATCCTGCAGCTTGTGTGACCACACGCCCGGACGCCCATGCATGGACACGATTTCAGCTTTGGTCTTGTGTCCTTCCGTCAGATCCGGCCGCAGCGTATCGAATGGATCGGCGCAGAAGCGCCCGATATAGGCCGCCAGGTTGCCGAGGATGGCACCCACCGGCACGGGAAGGGGGCTACGAGCCAACGCCAGCGGCCAGGAGGGCGGCAGACGCTTGTCCCCTAGGGCACGTAGTGCCTGGGCTCCACGTCGGTCGCCATCGTCCAATCCGGCGGCCATAGCGTTGGCTTTGTGGTAGTTCAAGGCAACCTGTTTAGCCTCGACGCGCATGCGGTCTTTCGCCTGCCGCACGGCTACTTCAAATCGACGGCGCTCGATATCGCGCAACGGTGGAAGTTCTTGAGCGTCCAACCAACCTTCGGGAGTTTTGTATTTCGCTGGTCGCCCTTGCCCAAGTTGAGCGGGGCGCTCTAGCCATACTTCCCCCGCAGGCACCTCACGTATCACGCCCGCTTCCAATTGCGGGGCGGCCTCGAACATCAGGCGAGACGGTTGATAGACCAATGCATCGGACAGCTGGCGTACCAGCAATGCGCCCGACTTGCTGATCATCACGTAGCCGCGGCCGGCCGCCCATTGTTCAATCTGCAGACGTTTCCCCAATTCGGGTATATCCGTGCCGCGCGACACAGGCACATAGACATGCACGCCACGCAGCCCGCGTCCGGCCACGTAGGAAGAGGACGATGGCCGTGCCACGCGATGAACGTGGCGGAGCCAGGGTGAGGCAGCCTCCAGCGCGTCTAATACTTCACCTACTGTGCGATACATGCCCGTAGCGGTGTCGACGTCGATCGGCAAAAGCGCTGGCGCGTCCAGATAGCGAAAAGCTTCGTTAGTGCGCGCCACAGCGTTAGCGTTGAATTCGGCTCCGGCTCGCGTGGTGAGTGGGGTATCCCCCACCTGCGGCACACCACACGTGATGGCCTGGTTGGCGGCGAGTAGTGGCAGAAACGTGGCGAGTTGTTCGGGACCGTCTATCTCGATGACCTTGGCGTGCCCTGCTGTCATGTGCGCGATGGCTGTGCTGGTGACATTTCCAAAAGCGTCTTGGGTGAAGGTCTTGGTCATCGCGCAGTTATCCGCGGTGACGAGAGTGAAGCGAATGGAAGGCATGGGCGCCCCATGGTTGAGTGTGGTGTGGGTAGCCAGTCTAGGCTTGCTGTCAGGCGAAAGTAAAGCGATGGGTTTGTCCCATTCCGACCTCCCACTTACCGACACTGTACTGACAACTGACAACTTTCTATATATCCACTATATAAGCAATATAAAGTGAAAAAGTAAATCAATTAGTATGTTAAGGAGAGTATAAGGGTATATTTATGCGCGTTTTGCGTTATAGGGTATATATAGGAAACTGACGATCAGAACCTCAGTTCGTCAGTATTTGGGAGCGACAAAAACTTAACATGCGAAAAGTGGATTAATCCCGGAAACCGCGCTAGCATGCGGTTTATGGACACTTTGGCAATTGATGTGAGTCTGTGGGACTTGGACGTCGACAGCCGTGGCAACATCCGCACGGTCGGCGACGCCACGCCCCAAAGCGATCAAACCGGACCGGGCATGCGGCTAGCCCAGGACGTCGCCACCCGTGTGCAGGCGTGGCGCGGCGAGGTGTACTTTGACACGACGCAGGGCATCGACTACCCGGTCCACTTCGGCGGTCCGCCCAATCTGTCCTTGCTGCAGTCGGTGTTCAACACCGAAGCCCTCAAGGTGCCGCTGTGCGCGACCGCGCTGGCGCAGTTCACCTTCGCGGCGGGCGCCAAACGGGTCATCGGCGGCACGCTAACCGTGTCCGACATCGCCGGCAACGGCGGCCAGGTGTCGCTATGAGCTATCAGGTCATCCCGCTGGCTGCCCTAGCCATCCAACAGTTCTCGTGTGTGCTGGATAACCAAACCGCGCAGTTCACTTTGACCACGACTGAGGATGGCCTGTTCGCGGACATCGTCTACAACGGCGTGAGTATTGCCGCCGGGCGGATCTGCCTAGATCGTACGAATCTCAATTCGTCACCTTACACCGGGTTGCCCCATGGGCTTTTCTTCGTCGATCTGCTAGGCACGTCTGATCCTGTGTACACCGGTTTCGGCACGCAGTATCTGTTGCTTTATGGCGATCCGGACGCGAACGGCGGAGTGACCTATCCATGAGCGATCGCGATGGTATTTGACAACGATACGCAGGACGGTTAGGGTATTTGCGTCTCCCGTGGTGCGGTGCGACGTGGCTTGCGCGGTTGTGGTGGCTGTGGCAAGCGAAAGGGCGAGTCTACGGACTCGCCCTTTTTCTTCCAGCCACTTGACAATGCCATAAGAGGTTCCTAATATCGCTCCCACGCACACAAATGGCTTCGGTCAGCACTGAGGAAACATAGGTGACAATCGATGATGCATATAGAGCTGGCAAGCGTGTTTTCAGCGAGGGCAAGGGACGTGAAGACAATCCCTATGCATGCGACGGAATGATTGAAGCAACAAGGGCATGGCGTGCTGGCTATGACGATGCGGCTAAAACCTTGCTGCCACAGCAACGCTACGCCATCGACGCCTTCAACGAATGACCGCCTGTGCATGCCGCCACACCCGGCGGCATGCACAGGCGATCCGTCCGCTACACAAGCATCACACCCAAGCACCGAGGATAGCGCCATGTACATCGATTGGATCACCCGCCATCGTCGCCCAAAAGTCGCATCCGCCGCTGGTGGTATCGTCATAGCACAAGTGTGCTGTTCGCAACGCTGCTGTTATGCTGCGGCTTGTTAGGCGCACTGATCGCGGCGATGCTGCTTCACTACGCTCATGTGTGTTTGTGAGGAACTGTCATGATCGCCATACACGTAACAATTCAGGACGCAATCAACGCGCTACCAAAAGGCGACGTGCTTGAGCCGGTCGACGCGGCCGCAGCGGTTTACGCACGCACGAACGTCGACTACGAAAGCGACATCGTGCGCATGCGTCTTGTTTTTGCACTAGACGCATTCATCAATGCTCAAGACGACGCGGGTTGATCTGACCGGCCGCGACGCCGGCCGCACGGTCGAACTGACCGAGCTGCCGGCGCTCGTTGCGGACCGCTGCGCTCGTGCCGCCCTGTTGGCGATCGACCAGCCACCCGAGGGCGGCGTGGTGGCACTCGCGCTCAAACACACGGACGACATTCGGGCGCTCGGCGAGCGTGGCTCGCTGATGCTGTTGCCCTTTGTGGACGGGGTACTGACGAGCGGCGAGCGGCTAGATGTCGTCCACCATCTCAAGGACTGGCGCAGCATTTCGCGGTTGCAGCAAGCCGCCCTCTTGCTTCACGTGGGCTTTCTCATTGGCCGCGAGACGGTAGAAATTCCCATCTCCATGCAGATCGCCGCGATCAAGGCAGGCGACCCCGACACGCGGGCGGCCTTCTGCGCGCCTCATATCGCGGCGGTGTTACACTCCAAGCAAGCCACCTACCGCGAGCTGGAAACCGTGTTGAGCACTGAAGACGTGTTCAACCTGGTCGAACTGGTCAACGTTGAGGCGATCCATGCTTGGCGCACCTTCCAACAAGCCCCCAAGGATTAACCGATGGAAGACACGAAAACCACCACTCTCTATGGCACCTACGGACGCGACCAGGCCAAGCGCTTCGAGGTGGCCGAAGTTGACCCGCTAGCCCTGTCGGGCTATGTGCTGCGGCTGCTGTCTGCGCTCAAGGTAGCCAGCTACGAAGCGCTTTTGCTGGCGCTGACGCCTAAAAAGGAAGGCGATCCAGAAAACGACATCGAAGCTATCGATGCGGTACTGCAGATCCTGCAGGGCGCCGATCCGGATGCTGTACACAAACTGGTCACCGAAGCGCTGCGCTACGTGCGCATCGCGCCAGATCCGCAACATCCCGAGGCATGGCGGCCTTTACTTCCCACTGACATTCGCGAAATCCGTACCCTTGGGGATATTCTGATGGCGTTCGTCAAGCTGAACTTCGACATCGGAACTTAACCATGACCGCATCGGTGGCAGCCTTCAATGCCTTGGCGCTTATCGCGTCAAACATTCCTAGCCTGAATCCACCGACGCCCATTTATGCGGTGGTGATGTCCGATACGCTGATCCCACTGACCGTGCCATCGTCGTGGGGAGAGTTCTCGCCGCGCTACGAAACGCAGATTTCCGACTATCCGGTCGAGACGGGCGCGTTCGCCCTTTACAACAAGGTGCGCCGGCCGCAGACGGTTACCGTATCGCTGACCAAAACGGGCAGCGACATCGCCCGTTTTTCATGGCTGGCGGCGATTCGCCAGCAAGAAGCGAGCAACCCCTTGCAGCTCTACACGCTCATTTCGCCGCAGGACGTTTTTGTCGACTATACCCTTACGGGTTTGTCGTACGAGACGCGGCCTGACCGCGGCAGCAACATATTGCGCCTGCAGCTGACTTTCACGCAGGTAACCCAAATCGATTCCAGCGCAGGCGGCTACACCAACCCGCTGGAAGCCTTCGCAGGGCCGGTGCAACAGCTGGGCCAGCTGTTCACGTCCGCCGCCAGCCTCCCGCAAACCGCGCTCGCCAATGCCAGCGCCTATATCACGGGGTGACCTATGGCTGATGCAACGGTTGTCGATGAACTTGTAGTTCAGCTCCGGCTGGATGCAGAGCAATACAAGAAGGCAGAAAAGCAGGTTGAAGATCAGGCCAACCGGATCGAGACGAAACAAAAAGACCGTGATGTAAAGCGCAAGCGCCGCGATGAAGACCAGCAGAAGCGCTGGCGGACACTCACGACCGAAGCCAAAGCCTTTACGCGCACCATGGGCGCCGTTGTGCTCGCCGTGGCGGGGCTTGGCGCCGCTGTCGTGGGCTCTCTCACTTCGCTCAATGCATTTGAGCTAGGTCTGCGTCGGCAAGGCGTCAGCACGGGACTATCTAATCGTGAGCTGCAAGCGTGGGGCTCTACAGCCCGCCGCCTGGGCGCCGATGCAGACGCCGGAGCAGACGCCATCGCCAATCTGGCCAAGGAACAGAAGCAGTTTCGTTTGACAGGCGAAGCGCCGACCTTGCAGGCATTCGCGCGTGCTGGTATTCGCGTAACGCCCGAGATGGCCATTCCCGACATCCTGGCCAACGCGCAGCAGGTCTACCGCGGCGCAGGACCGGCCCAACGCCAACAGCTCGAATCGACACTGGCGGCGCAAGGCGTGTCGCCGGATCTGATTCTGATGATCAAGTCGGAGAAAGATGCGCGGCAGGAGTACACCCGATCGCTGGCGGAAGCGTCGACAGAAAATCGCAAGGCGCTCGATGCCATGTCCGACGCGCTGGCCGCCATGAAGGCCAGCACGATCAGCCTTGCCAATACGCTGGCAACGGCGCTGCAGCCGGTGACCGAACGCGTGGCCAGCTGGCTATCGCAAGCTGCGGTAGCCGCCAGCGACTTCACGGACAAGGTGATGGCAGCGGGCGGCGGCGTTAACGGTTTCCTGACCGTGCTCGATCAGCAGGCACCGGTGCTGTCGGCGGCGCTGCGCGAGTTGGCGGACATCGTGGACGTCGTGCGACTCGGTCTTACCAAGATCGCCGAAGTCATCGGCACTATCACGAATGTCGGCGGGGGCTGGGCAGACAGTTTCAATGCGCGCGTACAGGCAGAGATTGCCAAGCCCCGGCATAATCCATTGTGGGGTGTCGTCAATACGCTGCAAAATGTGGGCAAGACTGTCGCAGGCACGGCTAAGAATTTGTGGCAGCAAACTGTCGAAGAGGCCCACACCGAAGGATTCAACATTCAGGCGCCAGCGCCCGCGGCTTCGACGCCTGCCGCGCCTATCGCCGCACCTGCGCCTGGGCAAGTCGCGTCTATCGCCGCACCTGCGCCTGGGCAAGCCGCGCCTTCCAATGCCCTAGCTCTCACGGGCAAGTTGGTGCAGAGCGGGCTCAGCGTGCCGCAGGCGGCCGCCGTGGTGGCTAACTGGCAGGCGGAATCGGGGCTCAAACCTTCGTCGTTCAATCCAGCGGGCGGCGGCACGGGCGCGCGAGGTTTGGCCAACTGGCGCGGTGCGCGCACGGCGGCCTTCGTGGCGCGTTACGGAGTGACTCCGGACAAGGCGACGATTGATCAGCAAGTGCAATTCATGCTGACCGATCCTTACGAACGGACCAAACTGACAGAAGCCTTCACCGGTGGCGGAAACAACGCTGCGGCATTGGGTGAAGCCTATTCGCGCATCTATGAAGCGCATGGCGACGCCGCAGAAGACGCATTGCGTGGTCAACGTGCCGCCACCTTGGCCGCGCAATACCGCAACACCTTGGGAAATCCGAGCGTGAACGGTTCGACAGACGGCAATGGCAATACGTTCTCCATCCAGTCCATGACGGTCATCGCCAATACGCCCAACGAGCTGGCGAGCGGTATCGCGCGCCAATCGGGAGTCAGTCCCTATAACTCGGCGGTGCGCTGATGCCTTTCAATCCTTTTGTCGCGCGCATCGCTCAAGTGGTCGTGTCAGTGACACGGCCGGATGCCAACGGGAACGCCGCGCAGCAAACCTATACGTTCCAGCAGCATCGCATGCGCATCCAAGTGCGGCAGGGCGGTAAGCAATTCGGTAATGCCAAGCTGGAAATTTATGGCGTGCCGTTGTCGGTTATGAACCAGATTGCACGCCTTTGGCTGGAAGCTCTGACGCCGCAAGGTACGGATACGGTACAGGTCAATGTGTGGGATGGCTCGCAGTTTGTTCCGTTCTTCCAGGGCGTCATCACCTGGTCGGCTGTCAACGCCTCACGCATGCCGCATGTGTTTCTGGATATCGAAGCGAACGCGGGCATGGCCTTAACCCTGCAACCGACAAGCCCGTACAGCACTCCCGGCGGCGTGACGCTCAAAAGTGCCTTGCAGGCCATCGCGCAGCCTGCCGGGTTCCAAGTGGACTATGCAGCCAGTGCACCGACATATCAGCTTTCGGCTGTACGTGTCACGGGCGCCCCGCTCGATCAGATCGGGCAACTCATGGCGCATTACCCCGATCTAACGTGGATGCCCAATCTGCAGCGTTTGCAGGTACGTTCCGCGCTAGCCCCGCTTGGCACCGATCAGATCGACATTTCCTCCGACACGGGCTTGCAGGGTTATCCCGTCTATTCGACTAGCAGTTTGCAACTCGCTACGCTATTCAACCCGCTTATCACACCCGGCGCCGCTCTTAATGTAGTGACGCCTGAATTTGATTTCGTCACGCGTACGCTATGGGTCGCTTCAGTGCTAGCGCACACATTGGAAGCCAATCTGCCTGGCGGTCAATGGACGACTCAGCTCGCCGCGAACTCATTTGGTGCAAAAGGCAACAACAACGGACAACCCCTAGGAGGTTCCAGTGGCTAGCACGGTAGCGCAGTACCTGGCGACACTCGCACACCCTATCTATCCGCAGCGATCCCGCATCATCTACGCGCCAGACTTGGCCACTGCGCAAGCGTATGCCGCAGCCGCCATCAAAGGCACGCTTTGGGCCATCGTGAGCGTGGCGCTCTTTTCGCCACAACCCCAGTAGACTTGCATCATGAGCGTGACCACACTTACCCCTGCGCCCAAATACAACAGTCCGTTCGAAGCACAATTCGACCCGGATCAAGCCCAGCTGTTCATCATTTCTAAACTCTTGCGGGGCTTGCATACCGCTGACTTGGTGAAGGTATTGGCGGTTTACCCTACATCGGGGAAGGTGGGCTTTGTCGACGTACAGCCGCTGGTGTTAGACCAGGACACCAACGGCGTGGTAATCGCTCAAACGCCCATCTACAAGATCCCCTATTTCCAGCTGCAAGGCGGTAACTCTGCCGTCATCTTGGCGCCTGTCATAGGCGATATCGGTCTAGCCGTCTTTGCCGAGCGCGACATCACCAATGTGATTGCTACGCAGAAAGAAGGTGCAGCACCAACGGCCCGGACCTACAACACGGCCGATGGACTCTATATCGGCGGCGTGCTCAATCCTGACCCAACCCAGTGGGTGAAATTCAATCCGGCGGGCGGGATCGACATCAAATCGACCGGCACGTTGACGCTAGAAGCCGCCACGACTATTACCATGAGTGCGCCCAATGGCATCACTCAGACAACCGGATCGGGTTCTTGGCAAATGACCGCTAGCGGCATTACGACCAACCTAACCATCAACGCGCCCGATGTCACTTTGCCGCGCGGTAGCGTTAACAACCACGTGCACTTTGTGCCGGCCGCGCCGGGTACGTCCAACACTTATACCGGGTAGAATCCTCGCCATGACGACTAACGTACCCCTGCCGATTTTTACCCCGACTGGCGTGTCCGTCCCCGCGCCGCAGGCCGTACTGACAGGCGTGCAACAGGATTGGGTACAGGCGTTCGCCGCGACGGGAAAGACGCTCAACACGGAGCTGACCACGCCGCAGGGTCAGCTGCAGCAGTCGCAGTCTTACATGGTATCCGCGTTCTTCGCGGCGTTGGCGCAAATGGTGGCTAACGTCGACCCGATGACCTCTTCGGGCACGTATCAAGACGCGCTGGGCCGCATTTATTTCCTGACGCGGCACGCTGCTACGTTTGCTACTGTATCCGCGACCGTCATAGGGACACCTGGACAGCTGCTGCCACAGGGTGCCCGAGCCAAGTCGAGCGATGGCACGATTTGGGTGACCACTACGGCCGTGACGTTCGGGCCGTTAAGCACGGCGACAGTCACACTACAGGCGTCCGTAGCCGGTAGCGGTCCAGCTGCGGGGGTTAATGACCTGACCATCTATCAGCAGCAACCGGGCTGGGAAAGCATCAGTAACAGCGCGGCCAGCACACCAGGCGCAGACACGGAATCGCGCCAATCGTTCGAACAGCGGCGTTCCGAATCGGTCGAGATTGGCGGCACAGGCCAACCGGCGAACGTGCGGGCGGCGATCGGCAATGTGACCGGTGTCACTGATGCCTATGTGTTCAACAATGGAGGTGACACGGCCATCACGGCGGGCACCAGCAACTACCCCATTCCGGCACACTCGATCGCCATTATCGTGAGCGGTGGCGATAATACCGCTATCGCCACTGCCATCAATTCAAAATTGGACTGCGGCTGCGGTCTACCAACGTCGGCCGGCCTAGGGACGCTGATCACGGTCAACGTGCAAGACACCGTGAACTATGTGGCGCCCTTTCCGACCTATCAAGTGCGTTTTGTCCGCCCCGCTGTCTTGCAGGTTTACTTCACGGTGAACGTCGCCAATCTATCCACACTTCCGGCGAACTACATTCAGCAAGTGCAGCAGGCGGTGGCTAATACGTTCGCTAATGGCTTTCTGTCCGAAGACGGCACCATTGCCGTGAGTCGCGCCCGCATCGGTGGTCAGATCGTCGCGGCCGAATATGCAGCGCCCTTGCTGGCACTGCAGAACATCACGCCCGTAGCCATTTTCGTAGGCACGAGCGCGAATCCGCTATCAGGAGCGTCTTTGACGCCAGGTATCGATCAACAGCCAGTGTGCGCGCAGCTCAACATCACTGTGAATGCGGTGTCGATCTGATGAGCCAATACCTCGGCAAGACCGTCATGAAGCAATACAGCAATAGCGCTACATTGCTGGCGCTGTTGGCCGCCTTCGACCAATGGGTTGATGTGTCCAAATTCAGCGATGCGTTTTTGCTCAATGTGTGGGACATATCCACTGCACAGGACTTTGGCTTAGACATTTGGGGCCGCATCCTCGGGCAGTCGCGCTATATACAGATTGCGCAAACGCCCGGCGACAACTTTGGTTGGAACATCAACGCGCATCCTGGTACGCAATGGAAACCCTGGAGCCAGGCGCCCTGGTATGGCGGCGCAGCGGCCGGCACGACTGCCTTTCCGCTGCCTAACGCCTACTATCGCCAACTGTTGTTGGTGAAGGCAGCAGCCAATATTGCCAGCTCGGACTGTCCGTCGATCAACGCGCTCATGCGCTCGATGTTCGGTAATCGTGGCCGCTGTTACGTAGGTTACGATCCGGCCAACCCAATGCACATTGGCTATCATTTCGAGTTCTTTCCGACGCCCGTAGAAAAGTCCATCATCCAATCGGGATTGTTTCCTCAACCTGCCGGCACCACAGCAGAGTATATTTACGAAACGCTGACCTACTCGCCGTTCGGCTTCGCTGGCGCCAATCGCGGTGCCGATCCGGCCGCCGTGACAGGTTGGAGTCAACACCCGTTCTATCAGCCATAAGGGCCCGCCATGCAGATTTCCTCGTCTCCTCTCAAGTGGACTCTTCCTTTCGCCACTAACGACAGCGCGAAAGTGGAAATCCCTACGACCACATCGGACCCTACGCGGTTCTCTTTGTCGCTCGGTTCCCCGCCGCTGACTGGCCAGCCGCCGGAATCGGGTGGTGTCCCACCTCAGCTGGAAGACTTCAACGGTGCGATGAATCAGTTGTCTCGCATCACGTGGTGGGCTATGGGCGGCGGCCCATTCCCGTTCGATGCTACGTGGTCATCCGATCCCAATGTTAACGGTTACGCCAACGGTGCGCGCATCGCCACCGCTGACGGCCGCGGTGAGTGGATTTCGGTGGTGGACAACAACACCGTCAACCCCGATACCGTAGGCACCAATTGGGTGCCGGGATACAACTACGGCACGTTGGCCCTAACGGGGCAGACGGGCGGCACGGTTACGCTGACACCTGCGCAAGCCGTAAAGCGCTCGATGAGTGTCGCCGGAGCACTGACCAGCAACTTGGTGGTCATCGTGCCGACATGGCTGCAAGAGTGGATAGTCACCAATACGACGACTGGTGCGTTCACTGTCACGGTCAAAACCGCTGCCGGTTCGGGCGTTGTCATTCCGCAGGACAGTTCGCCAACACGTGTGCGCGGTGATGGCACGAACATCACCCAATTGGCAGAGAATGTCGCGGCGGCAACAGCGGCCACGCATGCCTTGCAATCACAGCAAAAAGGCGTGCAGCGGTTTACTTCGGGCGGCATGTGGGTTTGCCCACCAGGTGTTACGGTGGCGTGGGTATCGGGCTGCGCTGGTGGTGGTGGTGGTGGTGGTTCCTCCAGCGCTGGTACAACATTGGGGTCTGGCGGCGGCGGCGCGGGCGGCGGCGCGGGCGGCTACGTCACGCGCTCGCCTATTGCGGTCACGCCGGGGGCCACTTACACGATCGTCATCGGCACGGGCGGGCCCGGCGGCGCGGGCGGCGCTCCAGGTGTCGGAGGAACGGCAGGCGGTAACACAACGATCAACGGTACGGGAGTTGCTATCACACTGTCAGGTGGTAGTGGTGGGGGTGGGGGTACGTTCAGCGCCACACAGCCGTCAGGCGGTTTTGGCGGCGCAGGTGGCGCTATTTCTGGTATAACGAACGGTTCGGCCGCATCCAATGGTGGCGATGGTGGCGATGGCAATCCGACGACATCGGTATCTGTTGCAGGCTTTGGCGGCATGGGCGCGAACGGCCCCTTTGGTGGCGGTGGTTCACTGATCCGCAGCGCTCAAAATGCATCACGCGCCGGTAACGCCGGAGGGGGCTTTGGCGGCGGCGGCGGCGGCGCTTCATCGTGTTATGGCACGGCCAACGTCGCCGGTGCGGCGGGGGGTAATGGTTCACCGGGTGTAGTTATTCTTGAGTGGTGATATTGCAAAGCCCAGTGCTTACTGCACTGGGCTTTGTTGTCGTTCGGCCTCTAGCAGCGCTTGTAAGGCGATTATTTGCTGATCGAGGACGTGTTCGCGTTGGTCGGCTTCATCACCGGCTCGAACAGCAGCGATTGAATCAGCGAGGCGCTGTGTAGCGGCACTGGCGGTGGCAGCATCAGCGATGCGGGCACGGGCGGCAACGACGGGCATTTGACCGCTACATACTGCGGCGGATTCATCGCGCAGCCGGACAGTGCCAGCAGCGACAGCAGGAGCAAGGTGTTCAGCAAAAGACGGTTGCGGCGCATGGATGGCTTCCTCATATTTGGCGGCTAGTGCGTTGAACGCGTTGCGTTGGTTGTCTTCGGTCGCACGTGTCTGTAACGCCTGTTCAGCCGCCGCAGCGGTTTGAACTGCCTTGGCGGCGTCCCAACGCGTTTGCACGCTCAAAGCGCCTTCGTGATGCCCCCACATAAACAGCGCAGCTAGCGCTGCCAATACGAGCAGCACGCCCGCTAGCTTGGCGTAGAGGCCGGTTAGTAAAGTGAAAGGCATGTCATTTGCTCCAATAGAGATAGGGCTCAAGGCTTGTGTTCCGTGATGGCCTTGACGGCAATCGCCGCGCCTAATGCCGCGATGACCAGCGAGAGCCCTTCGCCATAATGGTCGTGGTCGAAGGGCACTTTGTTCACGATGACATTCCAGGCGCTGAGCGCCAGATATTCAATACCGCCAATGAAAGCCAAGATACCGCCAACGATACGTACCACGTCAGGCGTCGCGTTGTCACGCTCGCTGAAGAGATGCAGCAATAGCTGACGGATCTTTTCCATATGGGCTTACTTCGGCGGGGGCGTCAGGATGGTGATGCTATCCGGCGCGGGTTCGACATTACCTGTCACCGCTGCGGCGGCGTCGTGCGACCCTTCGGCAGCCGGAGCTGGTACGGGAGCCGGGATTTCAGCCACGACGACCGGAGAAGCCTCGGCAGCCGCCTCTGCGCCCTGAGCCACGATTTTGACAGCCATTGCGGTAGCGTCGATCTGTGCCTGTGCAAAGTCGCGCAGCTGTTCGAACGAATCGAAGCGGTAACCTTCGTGGCCCAGCAAGTGCAGGAAGTCCTCGCCTACGCGCGCAGCGAGGCTATGCTCTGTCTGCGCTACAGTGTTGGTGCCCGCAGTCTTAGCCTGCGATGGCTTAGGAGTCAGTACGATGATGCTCATGGGCTATTTTCCTGTGGTTTTGTTGAGTTGTGGGGCCATCATGTAAATGGCATCTACATGGTCTTTCATGTTCAGGTATAGCATGCCGCCACCGACCAATGCCACGATAGTGATAACGGTCATCAGCCCGCACAGCACGACCGAAAACAGTGATAGCCACAGCATCCGTTGCGTTTTACTATCGTCGACACTGACGGATATGTTGCCCGTCTGTGCCGCGACACCTGATGGCCAACCCGAAGGATGTCGCTCTCGGAAATGCTCCATCGTTGCCTGCAAGCTACGAGCGGTAGTGATCCATTCGCGCGCCAATTCGGGATCTAGGTCCATGCGATGCCCCTGGTTAACTGATGTTGAGATGGCCAGCGATACGATGTGTCAACTGCGTCAGTCTCTGCAATTCGCTATACATCCGGTCGAGCAGTTCTTTCCCGCCATCGTGAGCAGCCATGCGGGTCTCTAACTCACTGACGCGGGTTTCGAGAAAATCGACGCGCTTGTCCTGACGAATGATCCATGTGCGAATGATCCAGGCACTTGCCGCCGCCGCCGCGCCGATAGCCCATAGCACAATCGGGTCGTTCAACGTCATGCGAGTGTCCCTCCCGCGGTCACATAGGCGACACGCAAGGCGCCGATATGGTTCTCATGCTGGCCATAGCCCGCACCCGGCAAACTAGCCCATATGTTTGACACTTTCGCCACGGCCTGGTCAAACCGTCCCGCTTGAATATCGGCAATGGCGCCTCGTTCACGAATCTGCTGAATCGCAACGCGGTCCTGACTGACGGGGCCGAAATCGGTCAGTTGTAGTTGGGATTTATAGGGCAGCCACCAACGATGCAGCAATTGGTAGCGCCCGGCTGCTGTTGAGTTCAGTTGCGCATTGAAGATATTCGGATGGTCGTCGTAACTGGAAAACAATTGGCCGCCTACAAGCACGTTGTAGCCGTCGTCGCTACTGGCCAGTAGTGCAGCACCAATTTCTGACATGGCGAGCATGTCGAGAAAGGCACAGACATTGATGCCGCCGGCTTGGTCAGGCGATATGCAAGGCATGGGCGGCGTTCCGTAGGGGCATGGCTAGAGTATAACGTGACAAGTACCTTATGGCGCAACCTCGCGGATAGCCAGTTCCACACGACCTTCGCCGCACGGTGCGCCGCGCACGATCATCAGGCAGTCAATCTGCGAGTCATCGGCCCATATGCGCTGTTCGGTAAGTGTGTCAAACATCACTTTCTCGCGGTTGCAGATGTCCCACACCGGCCCGATCGACTCAGGTGCGTGCAACACTTTCCATACCACTAGACGCCCGGTCAGTGTGTGTACCGGGCCATTTGGCAGCGCCGCCGCCAGCCGTTTCTTGTATTGCCGGGCCGCCTTTGACAGCAGAATGCGGCCCAGCACCGCTCGCCATATATTGTTGGTGGATGGTGGCCAAGGCAGTGTCAGCAGTATCGTGCGGCCTTGATAGCTCACGTGAGCGACGACTCAGTAGGCCGATCGTCGAAAGATCGCAAGAAATCGATCACACAATAGGAGCAAATGTCGAGCGAATAATCAGCAGGTCCGCTCGGCAATGTGACTTTCACCTCAACCGTTACATTCTGGCCCAGCTCTGTTACGCAAGGGCGGAACCATTTGGTCAGCTCAACGCCTGCCCAATTCCTAGCCGTGCCTTTTATTTCTTCACCGCAGCAGTCGCAAAAAGTGTGAGTTTCTTTCACGGTGGCGTCTCCTTAAGAACAGGGCGCCCGAAGGCGCCCTGTGTTTCACGTGGAACATGATCAAGCAAACGGATTAGCCGTCGTGGGTTTGGCTGACTGCTGGAACGGATCAGCCGATCGGTTGCCTGACGTACCAGCGTTGGTCGTACTCGCGCTAGCCGCCTGTGCGGCCGTCGCCTGTGCGGCCGCTACGTTCGGGTCCACATAGCTAGCGAATGCGTTAGCCGCCGTGTTGCCGATGTTGAGACGCTCGCCGTCACTCACAGCCATGACGCCACTGAGGTCGAACGAGATACCGCCGCCTTCGTTGGGCCAGTAAAACGCCGAAATCGCCGCACGCACTTTTTTGCCTGCATAGAACTTCACGCGAATGGCTGCTTGCTGCGTGTCTTGGCTCAGCTGGTTACCGCCTTCGTCAGCCAGATATGGCGGAAACTGCGTGGAAGCGCGGATGATGAACCAGTCGCCCGGCACGCCCGGAATAGGCTTGTCGAGTTGCTGATTACGGCGCACGCCGACCTTCAGTCCAGTGAGCGAGCCGCCGGGAGCGACAGCAGCAGAGAGGGCTTGCAAGTCGCCAGCGGCGGCCGGAGGAAACGCGAGCACGGAATAGAACTGCAGCGGCTTGCCAGCTTTCTTGCGGTTAGGCTGCGCCTGGGCCAATGCGTGATGCGTAAGGATTGCGATGTGATCGGTGATAGACATTCGATAGACTCCGAAGTTTGAGTATTGCGGTTAGAAGGTGTGGCAGCACTGGTGCGCGGGAATGACGTCAGGGGTTACGTCCTATAATCGGCAGCCAGTGCTGCCACGATTGTGGCAGCGCGAATCGGTGGTCGCAATCGCGGGAGGGTTTCAATTGCTGTAGTCGATCCGCGTCGCCACGGTGAAACGTTATGCGATGTTTTCGGGCTTGTCAAGTGCTAGTAAGCGATCAATTTCAGCGGCAAGCAATGCGCCAGCCTTCTCCAACTCGCGAATACGCGAAGCGTTGGAGTTGTCACCGCCCGGTTTCCACCATGCGAAAGCCCATGGCCAATAGCTAGGTTTTACATGCCGCAGTGCGTCACGTACTTCATCACTGCTTCCCGCCTGGATGACGTAGCAGACCGCGGCCATATTCAGATCGCCGGGCGTGCCTCGTGCGTCATGTGCGGCGCCCCAACCTTCGACGTCGATTTGACGTTGGCGCTCGCGCGCAATACGTTCCGCTCCATTCATGGCGTCACCTTCTGCGCGTATTTGTCGAATGTGGCCGCGACAGTCAGCGGGTCGGCCGCTTCGGTGGCCAAGATGGTCTTGGCACCATTGGCACGTTTGACCAGCTCGTCATGTATATCAGCTGGAATCAAGTGCAGCACGTCGCCCAAGGCGGCTGGAGTCAGCGCATCGATATGTCCTAACGCCAGTAAGGTTAGCACGGCGGCTTTTGGGTTCGCCCACATCTTGCGGCCTGTGGCCACTTTCACTACCAAGCCAGCGGTCCCCGCATCGGCCATTTTGCTGATACGTTCTTCCACGTCTTCCCAGAAGTTTTTGAAAGCGGTACGTACAGCCCACAGAGCAATCAGTTCTGCATCGGACAGGCTATGCAATGTTGCAGGTGTCACATACGCCTGCAAAGCAGTCTTGCCGGCATGATTCACCGCCGAACAGCGCAGCGCCTTGGCGGCCTTGCAGTAGCGGCAATGGCTGCCCGGTACGGGTGGCGTGCTCGGATCGGCAAACGCCGCTTCGACAGCCCGTGCCTCCGCCAGCAGCTTGGCACGTTCGCGATGTAACCATGCAGCATCGACGAGCAGTACTTGCCCAGGCTCGCCGTGGATGCGCCGAGGCTGGTAGATGGCTAGTCCTAATGACGCTGGCTCCAAATTGAACGTATCTGCAGCGGCCACCAGGTAGCCGGCTACCTGCTCGTTGGGCGCGTCGGCAGTACCCACGTCCACTTCGCCGAAGCCGTATTTGTAGTCCACGCCGCCGAGACGCTTGATGCTCGGAAACCACAGTAAGAGATCGGCCGTGCCGAACAAAGGGGGCGAAATGCCCTGAACTTCGACGCGTCGTTCGAGGACGATGTGCACATCGGGGTAGTTACCCACCAAGGTGGCGATAAATGCGGCGTAGTCCATGCCGTGATGACGAAGCTTATCGTTCCACTGCGTAACCGTCAGGCCTTTGAGGTCAAGTCCCGCAGGTGGTTGGTATTCGCCGGGATCGCCCGACCGTGCGCCTTCCAGACCGAATCGCTGGCGCACGTAGAACTCGGCCACCTTGTGCGCGATGGCGCCTTCTTCTGCTTCTGGCCCCGACTCGTCGGGCAGCCCTTCGGACAACGTTACTGATACGGCGCACTTGGACCAACGTGAGCGGGCAGACATGGACAGCTTGCTATGAAGCGCTTGAGGTTCACTCATGATTGGGCCTTTGTGGTGGATATGTGCGCGGAACGTTAGCACAATTTGGGGCGAACGTCAATTAAATGAATTTCCCGAACGTCAGCTTCGTGAAAGGTGTTACTGACGAACTGAGGTTCTGATCGTCAGTTTCCTATATATACCCTATAACGCAAAACGCGCATAAATATACCCTTATACTCTCCTTAACATACTAATTGATACACTTTTCTATTTTATATTGCTTATATAGTGGATATATAGAAAGTTGTCAGTTGTCAGTACAGTGTCTGCAGGGGGAGAGGCGGAATGGAACAAACCCTGGCGTTAAGTTAAAGTCGCCCCATGAGCGCGACGGCACACGACCTGCAGCCCATCAAGGCGTCCCTAGTGGCCGACCTGGTGGGGCTGATCAACATCAACCTTGCGGACCTTCTGCAGGTAAAGGCGTATACGTGCCACAGCTGCGATGGCGGGGGTACGGTCGGCAGCGAGGAAGAACGCACACTCGCGACATGTGCGACATGTGGCGGTATCGGCGCGGTAGAGCAATTCACGTTCGACATGACGCGCATGAAGTCCGTGCAGTTTGGCCGCCTCGTCGAAGGTTGGGACGTGAAGCAAGGGCAGATCGTCCCGAAGATGCGCAGCAAGGACAAAGCCTTTGCCACGCTGGTCAAGCTGCTTGGCTTCGACAAAGCCATTCTCGAAATTTCTAACGCAGCACCGTTCGCCGAATCTATTTCGGATGAGCAACGCGCGGCTTATGTGGAGCAGCTAAAAGAACTGGCCGCCGCCGGCCTTCTGGATGCCCGCAAGTGAGCAGCGCGTGCCTAGCCGCTACACCCCTACCGGCTAACACCTGCGCGGGGCAGGAAGACGGCAAAACGACAGCCCTAGACCCCGTTGCGTTTCTGGTCGAGGCTGCTCGCACCAACTACGCGGCTTATGTGAGCCTGGTGCACCGTCCGCGGTTTAAGCATTCGGCGTTCAGCGCGCGCGTTTGCCGCCAAGTAGACCAGTTCGTCGAAGACGTCATTGTGGGCAAGCGCCCTGTGCTGATGCTCACTGCGCCTCCGCAACACGGAAAATCATCGCTGATCTCACGGTGCCTGCCGGCCTATCTATTCGGCCGATTGCATGCAGAGCTAGGGTCCGTGCGCATCGCGGGCGCGTCCTACGCTCTCAAGCTGGCGCGCCGTAACGCCCGAGACACCAAGCAGATCATGTCCTCTCCGGAGCATCGCGCGGTATTCCCTGATGCGTCCCTGATCGGCTTTAAAGGCGTGAGCACTTCGGACGAGTTTGATGTACCGGGCGGTTCACATTTTCAGGGCGTTGGCGTTGGCGGCGGCCTGACGGGTTTTTCGGTTGATGTGGCGCTGATTGACGACCCGACCAAGGACGCCATGCAGGCGTTGTCGCCGGACGTACAGGAGAATATCGAAAACTGGTACGAGTCGGTCATCCTGACGCGCTTACAGGAACGTTCGGGCATAGTGATCATCGGTACACCCTGGTCCGCCAACGACCTGTTGGCACGCGTCAAGCGAAAGTTGAAAGACGACACGCGTTTCACCTTGCTGTCATTCCCGGCACTCAATCGCCCCGGCGAGTCCGGTTACCGCGAGGATCTGCCTGAAGGCGCGTTAGTGCCGCATTTGCACAGCGAAGCCAAACTCAAGGAAATGAAAGGAGCGCTTAGTGCCTTCTGGTGGTCCGCAATGTTCCAGCAGACCCCCATGGCCGAGTTTGGCGCCATCTTCAAACGAGAAGGCTTGCGCTATTACCGGCGCGCCGAGCTGCCCGAGGCGTTCGAACAGGTCATCATCTCGGTGGATGCCACGTTCAAGGATGGCGCGGCATCGGACTATGTCGCCGCGGGTGTATGGGGCAAGACGACGGACGGGCGAGTATGGCTGATCGCCAAGCGGCGCGAACAGCTCGCCTTCATGGCCACCGCCACGGCAATCATCGATCTCAAGAAAACCAATCCACGCGTGACGCGGGCATTCATCGAGGATGCTGCCAACGGCGCAGCCTTGGTGGATATGCTTAAGAAGCACATTCCCGGGCTAGTCGGTGTGCCGCCACTCGGTTCCAAAGAATCACGCTGGCATGCAGTATCGTGGGTATGGGATGCTGGCCAAGTCATGCTGCCGCATCCCGAGGAAGACCCCAGCATTGTGGCGTGGGTGGACGAAATCACGTCAGTGCCCGATTCCACCAGCGGGCATGACGATACCGCCGACTGTATGGCAATCGCCTTGCAACAGCTATGCTTGCGCTCGCCGATCGCGGCGCTCATCACCAATGATATTTTGCGGATGGCTTCCCAATGACTAAGCGCCGGAAATCCAAGCAGCAACCGACTCGCCGTCCGACTGTGCCGGCGAATCTCCCCAAGCCTGCACAACCGGCTAAGCCTGCTGCGCCCGCCGATCCTGTACATATGCCACTGAAAGGTCCGGCTGTTGGCCTGAACGCCCTGCTGGACGCGCCTGCGGATGTACCGAGTTTGTCGCTAGCCCAAGCCACGGCACACCAAGTCGATCCGTCGACTTACCGCCCTGTAGAACGCAAAGCGGCAGAAATGGCGCTCGATTTCAGCGGGCAAGCGGCCAACGCGTTGACATTCGTGGAAGCTACCAGTTTCCCCGGGTTCCCGACGCTCGCCTTATTGGCGCAGTTGCCCGAATACCGCACGATGCACGAGACACTTGCCGATGAATGCGTACGCATGTGGGGCAAGGTGAAAGCTTCGGGCGATGCATCGCCTGAGACGATAGCGGCCATCGAGGAAGAACTGAAGCGCATTGACTTGCGCACGCACGTACGGCAGGTAGTCATCCATGACCAGGCGTTTGGCGGCGCGCATGTGTTCTTCAGCATGAAGGATGACAAAACCGCGCGCGACACACCGTTGATCTATCGCCCCTATAGCGTACCCAAAGGCTCGTTCATTGGGGTGCGCGTCGTCGAGCCCTACTGGGTGACGCCGAACTTTTATAACTCGATCGATCCTACCGCCGCCGATTTCTATATTCCGTCGTCCTGGTGGCTGCTCGGTATCGAGGTGCATGCCACGCGCTTGCAAACGGTCATCTCCCGGCCCGTGCCGGACATGCTCAAGCCGACGTATTCGTTCCGCGGCATTTCCATGTCGCAGCTGGCGATTCCTTACGTGGACAATTGGCTGCGTACGCGCCAATCCGTGTCGGATACAGTCAAGCAGTTCAGCGTGTCAGGCGTGGCGATGGATCTGGCGCAGGCGCTGCAGCCCGGCGCCAACGTAGCCCTGCAACAGCGTGCCCAGCTCATCAACGCCTATCGCGACAATCGCAACCTGTTGTTGCTGGACAAGGCGACAGAAGAATTCTTCCAGGTCAATACGCCGCTGTCCGGACTAGATGCGCTACAGGCACAAGGTCAGGAGCAAATGTCAGCGGTGTCGCACATTCCGCTGGTCAAGTTGCTGGGCCTGACGCCTACGGGCTTGAACGCCTCCAGCGAAGGCGAGATCCGCGTGTTCTATGACTACGTACGCGGCTATCAGAGCAACGCGCTCGGCACGCTCATGCATAACGTGTTGCAGGTGGTGCAGCTATCGTTGTTCGGCGCCATCGACCCGGGTATTACATGGGAGTGGGCGCCACTGCATGAACTGACTGCGCTGGAAGAAGCAGATCGTCGCAGCAAGGACGCTGACACGTCGGTTAAGTATATCGAGGCCGGCGTGCTCAATGCGCAGATCGTTGCGGAGCATCTGGCCTCTGACCCAACCAGCGGCTATTCAGGTTTGCTCGGTGATACGGAAATGATCGAGCCCGCAGACGACGATATCAAAGGCATCACCGAGCAGATTTTGCAAATAGGCAACGAAGGCACCTTCCATGAAAATGCAGACACCGGACAAGAAGGAAAAGAAGCTGCCCCCGATCTTGCCGAATCACGCCTCGGAGTCGGTTTACAAGACGGCGCTTGAACGTGAAGTCAAACTGATGGTCAAAAGCTATCTGTGGTGGCTCTCTAATCGTTACCGTGATGCCGTCGAATCCAATGCGGACGCCGGCCGCGTCCCTGATCTTGCACAAGATGCTGCCCCTAAGAGCAGCCAGCAGCGCCTGCTGAGCGAGCTTACGCGCTTGCAAAAACACTGGGAAAACCACTTCAAGGAACTAGCCACACGTCTGTCGCGGCGATGGGTAGGTCAGAGTTATCGAGATAACGCAAAGGCGTGGAAGGCGCAGGCGCGCAAGGCAGGCTTTACGGTTGACATGCAGCTAACGCCTGCACAACGTTCCGTGCTAGACACGACCGTATCTGAAAACGTGGCGTTGATCACGTCTATCCCCCAGCAGTTCGCCACGGATGTGCAGGGCATCGTGACGCGTTCGTTCCTAGCCGGTCGCGATCTAGCTACCATGGCCGACGAGCTGCGTAAACGCGGCGGTGTCACTGTGAATCGTGCAGCATTCATCGCTAACGATCAATCCAATAAGCTTACGGCTTACATGAATGCGGGACGCCAGCGTGAATTAGGTTTGCACTGGGCTGTGTGGAAGCATTCCAGTGCAGGGAAAGAGCCCCGGCCCGATCACGTACGGGCTAGTCGTGAAGAATGGATCTTTGACACGCAGATAGGTATCGACTTCGGCGATGGCTTTGGTTTTGTGCTGCCAGGGGTAGCCATCCGCTGCCGCTGCGGTAGTCGCACGATCATTCCAGCGATCGGCCGGCATCTTGCCAGCGGCAAGGTGTTCGATCCCGACAAACTAATGCCTGTGCCCGGATTTCCGGGCGCCTATCGGCAAGGAGATTGAGGATGTCTACAGGCGTCAAACAGATCGACCCGGCGCTATCGCCTTCCGACATGGCTGCGGCTATCCACGCGTTGTGGCGAGACGTCCGTATCGTCAACACCTACTGGGTTCCACTTCTAGGCGGCACGGCCCGGGATTGGGATCGCAAGGCCATCTATCTGGACTGTCGTTTCCCGCGCTATATCGACTTCGGCGGTCGTCATGTTGACGTATGGCGGTACGTGCTCATTCACGAATGCGTAGAGCGTACACTCATGGATGAGCTGAATCTGCCTTATGCAATAGCGCACACTTTCGCTACGGCAGCCGAGCGCGCCGCTGTCGAGGCAGACGGCCACTCATGGGATGACTACACGCTAGCGTTGCGTCCGTGGATTGACTTGGCGCGGACTAGACCGAAAGATGCCCAGCTCGCGCCGGGCATCGACATGCGTCCTATGCAAGCAGGACATCGGCACTAAGTCATAACCGTCTTACTTGTACTCCGCGATGAGGTCGGCAAGGTCTTCCGTACGTACACAGCTATCAAAGCAGCCTGCGTACTTTGTTAAAGCCTCCAACCTCTCCACTGGCACGCTGGCGGACTTCGGTGGGGTGAGTGCGTAATGGAAAGTGTGGTCGTATAGATAGACGACTTTACCAATCATATCTTTTGGCAACCACATGAGAACACTTCCGATATCGCCGTTAGCTACGACCGTTCCAGTCTGGACGAATGAAACAATTTCATTCACAGCATCCTTGCCATCCGGCACACCCGATGCCTGGGCGCGGGCTTGCCATGCCTCAATAGCAGCCCTCAATCCTGAAATACGCGGCCAAATGTGCGTTTCACGATGATAGGCAATGCGAGCCATCTCAAAAGCCTCTCGCTCTGCGTTGTTAGTCATGGCTGCTGTCCTTTACTTCAATGTTGTGTCTTTTATCCAAGACAAGCGAATGATAGGGCCGCGCTTCCGGCGTATCGGCCAAGTGGAAGTCATCAACGCAAATCTCAATCTCACCTTCAAATTGCAAGGCAGGATGGCATTGTGGATAGGGCGAGCCGCATGTTGGACACTTACTCATGACTTTCCCCTTTGCTCGCGGCGTCGATACGCTCATGCAGATCGATTTGCATTCCATCGCCAACCCCATCACGTTCCCAAATCCATGCGTCGGTTTCAATGCGATCAACGTTTCTGATTATCCACCTATATCGTTCTGCGTCCTCCCTATCCCGCGACGCGACGGCGGAGAGGGCGGCGCAATGTAACTCATTAAGCAATTTAAGCGTTGCCCTAATCCCATCGGGATGCCTGACAGTAATGCTGTAGCCACCCATGTCTATGCTTTCTTCATCCCTATCGCATGTGACATGCATGCCTGTAACTCGATCATGAATCATCTCATGATCAATAAAGAATCGAGGATCATCCGTCACCTCCGCCGCGTTGCGCTGGGGCGGATTAGTGCCTTCTATCGCTTCATCCAGAGCTTTTAGCTCATGATTCCAAAGCGCAGCGTCATCGGTTTCGGTCGGTAATACCTCCGCATGTTTTCTCGCAAGACATATAGCCATACGAATTTTCCCCTCGTGGGTGCGCAAGTACTCAGACGCCACCGGCTCATCGTTGCGCCGTCCCGTTAACTTATCCGTCACAGCTTGCATGCGATCGACATCATCACCTTGCATCGTATGACCAGCGAGTGCATGATCTTCTAGACAGTTCAATGCTTCGGAAAGGGTGATTTCATTGGGAGAGCTGCGCTGTTTGGCTTTTTCAATAACATCATCGACGTTATCACCGTCCGCACCCAACAACGCAGCTACTTGATCCCAATGTTGCTTGCCTTCGTCTATTTGCGACAAGAGTTCATCCACGTTTCGCTGCTTGGCTAGCTCGGCGTCGAGGGCTGCTTTCCATCGACGCATGCGCGCTGGTCCAGCCAATCCACCTAACAAGCAATCGTCAATATCAGCACTAGCGCGCTCAAGCGTCATCTGTTTCGGTGTGGTGGTCATGGCAATAGCTCGGTTGTGATGTAGACACATCGTCGCATCATAAGATTACCCTGTCAATAGCTTGACATCATAAACCCGATAGCGCGATAATTGCATCCGTACGCATGGCTAGTTAACATGCGATGCATGCCCGAGAACCGGATCATTTTTGCCTTTGATAAGCAAACCGCGCGCAGTCGTGACGCGGACGGGCGCATGCGCGTCAAGAACTGCATCCTGTCGACGGCGGAAATCAATCCCTATCGCGGTTCAGAGATCCCCGGGTGTGACACGTTGGGTTTGAAGCCCAATCATGTCTACGATTTGTATCGCCATCCTGATGAGATGGCTAAGGCGGCGCCGACCTTTGAGGGCGTGCCGCTGATGATCAAGCACATCGGTCAGACCGCCGAGGAGCCGCGCAAGGAGTACCAAGCCGGCGCGATCCATTCGGTAAAGTTCGACGGCAAGCACCTGCGCGGCGACTTGCTGGTGTCCGATGGCAAAGCGATCGACTTGATCGAGTCGGGCGCCATGACGGATTTGTCGTGCGGCTATCGCTACGAACCGGATATGACGGCCGGCGAAGTGAACGGCCGGCGCCACGATGGCGTCATGCGAAATTTGGCCGGTAACCACGTAGCGCTCGTGGACGACGGGCGCGCTAGTGGCGCACACGTCGCAGATAGTGCACTATTTGACCCGCAAGGGCCGAACCCATCCATGCAAGGAGTTGACGAAATGGCAGGTGAAACGAACCTCCCGGCAGGTGGGCCGCCCGGCTCGGCTGCAGGCGAAGAGCACGAACAGTCGGCACTGGAGATGGTAGGCCAGTCCCTCAAACACATCGCAGGCTTGCTGGAGAACATCCATGGCAAGCTGAGCGGCGGCGAAAGCGAAGCCAAACCGGCTGCCGAGCCAATGGCCAATGCCGAGAAGGCCGAAGATAAAGACGAGCACGAAGGTGCCAAAGACTTCGAGCTTGATCCCGCCGTGCGTGAAGGTGCGGAAGGCAAGCACGAAGGCGCCGAAGACGAATCGGACGAGGATGAGGAAGGCGAGCCCGAAGGCGCCATGGACGAAGACGACGGCGCGGGCGAGTATCCGATGCCCAAGCAGGCCCCCCAGGAAGGCACGCCGGCACGTGGCGAAAAGACCATCGCCATGGACGCCGCCAGCATCCGCAAGCACACCCAAGCGGCTGTTGAAGCGGCCGTCAAACGCGAGCGTACCCGCGCCTTGAACGTCGAACGCGCCAAGCGGGACGTGCGCGGCGTGCTTGGCGAGGTGTACGGCATGGATAGCGCTGCGGCGATCTACCGCGAGGCACTGGCCGCGGTCGGCATCGATCCCAAGTCGGTCCCCAAGGGCATGGCACGTGTCGCGTGGAATACCCACTGTGCCACCGCCGCCCGCTCGGCCGGTGCGCGTCCGCAGGCCGAGATGGCCATGGACTCGGCAGGCGTCGAGAAGTACCAGTCTGGCGTCCTTGCCAGCCTGTCCAAAATTCGCAACCTGGGCTAAAGGAAAACAACCATGTTTCAGAATCAGGTTTACATCAACCCGGCCCAGGCGGTTCCCGGCGACTTCGCGTCGACCAACCCCGCAGTGTTCAAGCTGTCGGGCGCGGGCAAGTGCGTGGCGGACACCTCGGGCGTCAGCGTGGGCCGCTTCGCCGTGCTCAACACGACCGGCACCGTGACGTCCATTCCGGGCGCCGCACCGTCGCCGATCCAGCGCCTCGGTTTCGTGAACCGCGTGAACAACGCGCAGATCGTGACCTTCCTGGCCGAATCGGGTTACACCATCCAGCCGGGCCAGCCGGTGTCGCTGTTCGGCACGGGCGACTGGTTCGTGAATGCCGATGCGATCACGGGTTCGCCGACGCGCGGCGCTACGATCGCGTGGGACTTCACCACCGGTCTCATCAACATCGGCGCAGCCATCGCCGGCAACCTCATCGACACCGGTTACAAGCTGGTGAGCGAATCGGCGGCGGTCGGCCAGACCGTCATCATCAGCAATACGGGCGCATAAGGGAAAACGACCATGAAAGACTCTCAGCTTATCGCCCAGCTCGCCGCGCGCGGTGTCGTGCTGGCACCGGGCGTGACCGACATCTCGACCCCGTCCAGCCAGTACGCGATGGACGCGGCGAGCCTGACCCCGACCTTGGTGGGCACCCCGAACGCGGGCATTCCGACGTTCCTGACCACCTACGTCGACCCGAAGGTGATCGAAGTCCTTGTGGCCCCGATGAAGGCCGCCGAGATTGTCGGCGAGTCCAAGAAGGGCGACTGGACCACGCTGACCGCTGCGTTCATCCAGGCCGAGCCGACCACGCGTGTTGCCACCTACGGCGACTATTCGTCGGATGGCACCAGCAACACGAACGTCAACTACCCGCAGCGCCAGTCTTACTTCTTCCAGACCTGGACCCGCTGGGGCGAGCGTGAACTGGCCATGGCCGGTGCGGGCCGTGTGGATTGGGCCGCCCAGCTCAACTACTCCAGCGCGCTCGGCATCGCCAAGTTCCTGAACTCGACCTACCTGTTCGGCGTGGCTGGCCTGCAGAACTACGGCCTGACCAATGACCCGCGCCTGGTGGCACCGGTGGCGGCCCCGGTCAATTGGGCGACCGCAACGCCTGACGCGATCTTCAACGATGTCGTGCGTATGTACAAGCAGCTGCAGACGCAGTCGTTGGGCATCATCGAACAGGAAGACGACCTGCGCCTGGCCCTGCCGCCGTCTGCCGCCGGCGACCTGAACAACGTCAACCAGTACGGCCTGTCGGCCGCCAAGCTGCTGAAAGACGCGTTCCCGAAGCTCAGCTTGGTCACCGTACCGGAGTACGACACGGCCGGCGGCCGTCTGGTGCAGTTGTGGTGCCCGGTCATCGAGGGCCAGGAAACGGCGACCTGTTCGTTCACCGAGAAGATGCGCGCGCACGCGATCGAGCGTTACTCGTCCTACTACCGCCAGAAGAAGTCGGCGGGCACGTGGGGTGCCGTGATCTTCTGCCCGCTTGGTTGTGCTCAGACCCTCGGGGTCTAGTTTTCACACTTAATTCACACCAATTAGCCAAAGGTGTGTTAGCATCAGCCCCACTCTAAACAAGTGGGGCTTTTGTTATGGAACAGATTCATTTCGTCTATTTGCTGACATTTGCCAACGGCAAAGTGTACGTCGGCATGAGCAAGACCAACGCGCGCGGGCTGACTACGGATCGATACCGCCGCCACGCTTACGACGCAAATACAGGCAAAGACTCACCCATCTACAATGCATGGCGCAAACACGGCGCGCCCGTGCGGACGATTCTGTCGACGCACACAACCCGTGACGAAGCCGCACTCGCAGAAATTGGCGCCATCCAAGCCCACGACAGCATGAGCCCCGCACGCGGTTACAACCTGCAGCCTGGCGGCCAGGGTCTCCACGCGCCGGTCGGTTCTGCTGTCTACGAACTGATGCGCGCTAAGGTGTGGAACAACCCCGAGCGCCGCCGCAAGTCATCCGAAGCACTGAAAGGCAAGCCGTTGCCGGAAAGCGTACAGGCGGCCCACGCCGTTTGGCGCGTCACCCCCGAGGCTAAAGCGCAGTTCGCTGAAATCGCCAAGCGGCCCGAACGAAATGCAAAGGTGGCCGCAAGCACGAGGGCGCGGCACGACGCAGGGTTCTACGCACCGATGCATGTAGCGCAGCGTGGTCGCGGCGACATACGAACATCTGAAGGGCACGCTCGCAACGCCGCCAAGCGCAAGGCGTTCTTGGCCACACCGGAAGGCAAAGCCGCATCGCGCAAGGGAATGAACAACATGCGCGCCAATCCCGAGAACGAAGCCAAGCGGCTCGCTGGTTTGAGCACCTTCCTGCACTCAGACAGCAACAGGGCACATTGCGAAGCCATGGCGGCCAAGTCGCGTAAGCCGGTCAAGGATCTAGCTACGGGACACGTGTACGACTCACGACAGGCGGCAGCCCGCGCGTTCGGCGTGACGGGGCCGACTGTCGGGCACTGGGTCAAACAGGGGAAATTCGCGTATATTGAGGCCGTTTGAGACCTCCGGCGGAGTGGGCGCCGCCGCAGCTCGAACAGGAAGGCCGCCGCAAGGCGGCCTTTCTTTATGTCGGCTTGTGCCACTCGTTCATCAATACACGTGCCCTATCTAGTGTTGACGAAATCCGGCGGTGTTGTAGCGCCGTCGACCGCTGGTGCACGCAACTGTAGACACTGCAGCGGCGCTTCCAGGCGTAGTAGGCGGCGCTCGCCACATGTCCCCAGCCCAGCCAACGGCCGTCGCTGCAGTACCAGATGCCGCCGGCCCCGCGATAAATGTGCGGCTTGTTCATAACTGCGGCCACTTCACGCGACGCAGCACACCGTGGCGTGCCGCGATTTCGTCAAGTGCGGCACCTGATGCTATGCGAACGTCATCGGCATCTTTGCTCAGCCAGTGGGCACGGCTCATTCTAAGCAAGCGGTCACGCAGACTGGCGTCACTTTCAATTTCGGGCCCCGAACGCTTCGCTGTGGCCGCGGCCAGATCCGCTTCAAGCTTGGCTATATGGTCGAGCATGCCGACCAACCACGAATCCGGATGCAGGCTCACGCTACCGTTTCGCATATACATCAGGTGCAGGCCGTCGGCGGTGCGGCCGAAGCCGACGTCACCGCGGCCATAGTGTCGAATCATCGGCAGGGATGGGTTGAGCTGCGTCGCGCTCACGAATAAATCTCCTGGCCACATTCATCGCAGTATTGCGGCGTAACGCTGTCAGCCGCTTCGACAGCCGCGATTAAACGTTTGCGCACACTGATCAGAAGGGGCGTCTGCGATTCGCTGTCGAGCAGCCGCAGAAATTCTTCGTCAGTCAGGTTGTCATACGGCGTGTACATAGGTCTCCTTTGGTTCAGGCCGGAAGCGCACCGACTGGCGCGCTTGGCAGGCTTTGCGGCGGCAGCGGCAGGGCCAAGACATCAGTCAACATCCGGTTCGGCAATGGCTTGCAGTGCCTGCCACCAAGCGCGTAACCGACGGTTTTCCTTGCGTGCAGCGCCAAGCTTGGTCTCCAACAGCACGCGCTGCCGGCGCAGTTCGACAAGCTGGGCGCTCTGACACGCCACGTATTCGCGTAGCGAATCAATTTCGGCGCGTAGCTGGGCGGCGGAACGGGTCACGACTTTGTCCGCTTAACGAGACGTTCCATACCGCGACCAATGGTCACTTGGTTGTCGACGTGCTCAACTCGCTGCCCTAGAAAAGTGTGGTAGCTGGCAAATTCCACTCGCATCACACAGCCTGCGCTACTGGTTGTCGTGTAGATGTCAAACACTTTGCAATGTCTGCCGTTGTGGTCCAACCATTCAGTACCTACGCGAGGGCGGTAATCCATAGCTTTGTCTCCGGTGGTGTGGAAGCGATATTAGGCGCATCTCACGGTGTTGTCAACAACTATTTTAGGCCGGTTTTGTTTGGTATGCTGACCGCGCGATTCCACCCCATTCAACCCACTGGAGCCCACCCATGGCTAACGTCAAACGTTCCGCAAAGACCGTCTCCATCGCCTGCAAATTGCCGCAGGGCCTGACCATTCATCTGACCGGTCAGCGTGAACCGGTGCAACTGCACGGCGCCAACTCGCATTTCAACATTGCCGGCCATGGCATCACGCAGAACGTTCCGGTCGAAACTTGGGAAGCCATCCAGAAGCAGCACGCGCATGCGCTGTGGCTCAAGAACGGCTTCGTGTTCGCCAACAGCGACGGGGATGATCTGCAGGAAGAAGCCAGCGACAAGAAAGCATTGCGCAACGGCTTCGAGCCTATCGATCCGAACAGCCCCGATAACCGCGGCATGATCCAGCCGGAAGGTAAGCAAGATCCGGGCGAAAAGGCGTAATCCGTGGCAATCGTCGTCTTCGATCCCGTCGCCTTCGCGGCTGCTTATCCCGAGTTCGCCTCGGTGTCGACGGGGCGGACGACAGCCATGTTTACGCTGGCCGAGCAGAGCATCCTCGACAACACGGACAACTCGCCCGTGATGGATGTCAACTTTCGGACCCAGTTGTTCTACATGCTAGTGGCGCATTTGCTCACCCTATTGGGCGGTGCGCCAACCGTGCCGACCAATACGCCTCCGGGGCGTATCTCGACCGCAACGGAAGGCATAGTCACGGCTGCGTTTGAATACATCCTGCCGCCGGGCTCCGCCATGGCGCCTTGGTTCATACAAACCAAATACGGCGCAATGTACTGGACCATGACCGCGCCGTTCCGCTCGTTGCTGTATGCCGTCAACGGCGGCAGCGGAATTGGGTTCGCCATCGCTTACGGCGCGGCACCGTTCAACGTACCTGAAGGTTCGTTCCCGTGAGCGTACGTCGTCGCGGCTTGCATCTACCTGCGCACATGGCCGAGTTGTTCAAGCCGGGCGTCGTGCGGGCAGGCGTACTCAGCGGCGCGACCTATCCTGCGGCTAACCTCACGAATGCTGCCACCGGTGAGGTCGTGCCTGATCCTCGTGCCGGCATGCCGGTTGCGGTCATCGCAGCTGCGCTCGAATACGGCGAAGGACAGAATCATCCCCGGCCCTTCATGGCTACCACTGCCGCTAAGCAAGGCGACACCTGGGCGCATGCGTTCGTCACATTGCTCAAGCAAGGCTCCGGCGCCAAGCATGCGTTGGTGACGACTGGGCAAGTCATGAAAGAGGACATACAAGCTACCGTGCTGGATTGGCCGGCGGACAACGCACCGTCATGGGTCGATTTCAAAGGGTTCGATCACGGCTTAGTGCTTTCCGGGCACCTATCACGCTCGATCGATTCGGAGACGATCATGGCGGGAGGCGGCTGACGTGGGCTTTAATCTCGACATGCACGGTATCGTGCGCGGGGCCATCACGTCCGTGAATGACGACGTGCCTGCTACGTGGTACAGCTCCACGGGCTATACCAACAATCAAGGCATTCTGACGCCGACATTCACCACATTACCCGTTACGGTGCAGGTGCAAGCGAAAAGCCATAGCGGCCTGATACATGATCGCGCGTTGAATTACGCCACCGATTTCACGACGATCTATGCATTCGGCAATATGGGCGATCTTAACCGCCCCGACGAACAAGGCGGCGATATCCTCAACATTAGCGGCAAGTGGTGGTACATCACTCGCGTGAATGAGTGGTGGCCCACCTGGTGCAGCGTGGAAGTGTCGCGGCAGGTCAATGCGACCACGCTGGCGCAGCTGCAAGCGTTGATCGCTAACGGCTCGGTGCCTGCGCCATGAGTGCGACAATTCTGCCTTCGCCGACCGAAGACGTCATCTTCAATGGAGTATGGAAATTCCTTGCGTTGCTGCTATCGCCGACGGATCAGCTCAATCTGTCCAAAAGCAACCAGAACATGACGGCGACGCCGGTTGGCACCTATGCGGTGATTCAACCCGGCATTGCAATGCGCCAGAACCAAGGCGTTCGTACTTATGACGCGGTGAACCTACTGCAGAACGTGGAACGCTCCACGACGTACTGCTACCAGGTGGATTGCTATGGCCCGTTGGCAGCCGATTGGGCCAATACGTTCGCCATCGCTTGGCGGTCCTTGTGGGGCTGCGACAACAATCCCGCGCCGACTGTCTTCACGCCGCTTTACGCCGATGAGCCCGTACAGCTTAACTTCGCCAACGGCGAACAAATGTACGAACAGCGGTTCATGATCAAGCTGTACGCCCAGGTTAACACCGTCGTCGGCTTGCCGCAGGACTTCTTCACCAACGTACCCCCGACAACGCTTATTGTGGCGGACGACTTGCCGCCTTGATTTGCTATAGAATCCACCAGCGAGCAACGTATCGCTGATTCGACCCCATCAGGAGCCATGTCCCGTGACTATCCCTATTAGCAAGAAAGTGCAGGTGCTGCCGGGTGTCGTCCCGGGTGGCGGTGCGGTTTCCAGCCAGAACGGCCTGGTGGTGACGCAAGATCCTTCCGTGCCGCCCGGGCAAGTGCTCGACCTGACCAGCGCGCTAGCTGTCTCGAACTGGTTCGGTCCGAACGCTCCCGAAACCACTTTGGCCAACAACTACTTCCCGGGCATCGTCAACGGCGGCCAGCTTCCCTACGATTTGAAATTCGTGGGCTATGCCGTTACGGCCGCGCCAGCGGGCGTCTACGGCGCATCGACTGCGAACCTGACCTTGGCGGCCCTGCAGTCGCTCAGCGGCACGCTGATCGTGACCACGGCGGCCCTGCACACGTCCAGCACGATCAGCTTGGCCGCAGCGACCAGCTTCGCCAATGCGGCCACGATCATGCAGGCGGCTTTCACATCGCCTGACTTCACGATTGCCTATGACTCACAGCGTCAGCGCTTCACGTTGACCACGACCGCAACAGGCCCGACTGCAACCTGTTCGCCTGTCACCGGTACGTTGGCCACTGCGGTGGGTTTTTCCGCAGGTGCTGGGGCATTCAACCAAGCGACCGGCGCGGTCGCCGATACGCCCGCGTCGGTCATGAACCGCGCTATCAGTCAAACGACCAACTGGATGACCTTCACGACCAGCTATGCGGCCGTCATTGCAGACCGACTGGCCTATGCCGCATGGAACAGCGGGCAAAACTTTCAGTACGCCTATATGGCGTGGGACACCGAAGCTGCATCGATCGTGGCAAATAATCCTGCCTCGTTCGGCGCACAAGTGTTCGCGCAACCCTATCAGGGCACCGCGCCGATTTATGGTGGCGTGGACACAGCAGGCGCCTCGATGGGCTGGGCCGCGTCGGTCAACTTCAGCGTACAGAATGGCCGCACGAACTACGACTCGCGCCAGTTCGTTGCCGGCACCGCGGCCACAGTCACGGATGCGCCGACCGCTGCGGCCCTCGACTCGAACCATTACAGCTACATCGGCGCGTTCGCCAATGCCGCAAACAGCTATACGACAGCGGTAAATGGTTTCCTGTCGGGGTCGTTCCTGTGGCTCGATACCTACATCGACCAGATATATCTGAACCGGCAGATTCAGTTGTCGCTCTACAACGCGCTGTTGGCTTACAACTCGATTCCGTATAACCAGGACGGCTACACCGAGCTTTACCGCGCAGTGGCCGACGTGGCGAACCAGGGTGTCACCTCCGGCATCATCCGCACGGGCGTCACCTTGTCGCAGAGTCAGGCACAACAGGTCGACGCGCAAGCCGGGCGAACCATCTCCACGACCTTGCAGACGCAGGGCTGGTATTGCCTTTTCGGCGATCCAGCTAACGTCGCGCAGGCCCGTCAGAACCGCACGAGCCCCAGTGCGAAATTCTGGTACACCGATGGCGGTTCGATTCAGCAGATCACCATCAACTCTACCGCAGTTATCTAAGGAACCGACATGGCAGGTACATTGACTGTTGCAAACTCGGTCCTCGCGATGACGACCGAGGCGTTGTTCCCGCAGGCTCAACGCCTGCAGGGTTATGGCGCGGACGACGCTTTCGACTTCGAGAACGTCGAGAATGGCGAATACAGCATGGGCATCGACGGCAAGCTGTCAGCGGGTTTCGTATTCAACGAAATCCCGCTCGGCGTGACCTTTAAGGCCGACAGCCCCTCGCTGACGCTGTTCGAGCAGATCTATCAGTACGAAGTAGCTAACCGCACTAAGCTAGGTCAGAACTTGACCATCACGCTGCCGGCGGTGTCCAAACGCTATGACCTGACGGGCGGCTTCATGCGCCGTTACAAGGCGCCAAGCGGCAAGAAGATTCTGCAACCAGGCGTCGTGGAGTTTGTCTTTGCCCGCCTAGCGGTTAGCTCGCTGTAATGGCTCGGGCGCGGTGGGTGCGTGATGGACTTGGGCGCCTTTATGGCGTCCAGGTCGTATGCCCTGGTTGCACCGCACACGTGCAGGCGCAAGCCGCCGGTCACACTCGCTACCACACTCTGCCCGTGTCGAATTTGCCTACCGGCGAGACGGAATCGCGCGCTGCCGCAAACGCGCCGCACTGGGGTTTCAACGGCGACATGGAACGTCCAACACTCTCACCGTCTATTCGGGCCACGCATCCACTGTACGATGACAATGAGCACAACATCGGCACTTATACGTGTCACTCGTTCGTCACCGATGGTCGGATTCAGTTTCTAGGCGATTGCACGCATGCCATGGCCGGGCAGACGGTCGATTTGCCAGAATGTCCGCCGGAGACTCATGCGTGACACCGAGCGCGGCAGGCGTCATGTTCATGCACGGCGGACGGGTGCTGTGGCTCAAGCGGCGTCCATCCGCCGTGCAAGGTGGCCGTTGGGGCTTTCCGGGCGGCACCATCGAGCAGGACGAATCGCCGGAGGAAGCAGCGCGTCGCGAAACCAAGGAAGAGACGGGTTACGACTACACCGGCCCGCTGACGCCGCTGTTCACGACCAAGGACGGCTTTCAATGCTTCGGCGCCGCACTGGCTGACGGTTTCGTGCCTGAACTCAACGACGAGCACACCGCATCGCGTTGGGCGGCGTATGATGATCTGCCAGAACCGGTCATTCCTTCCACTCTCACGGAGTTAGCTAACATGCCACTCATCGAAGGCAAGAGCGACAAGGCGCGCTCCGAAAACATCAAGAAAGAGATCGAAGCTGGCAAAGATCCCAAGCAAGCCGCTGCGATCGCCTACAGCGTGCAACGCAAGGCTGGTGGCAAGGACAAGGCCGCGAAGGACGGCTATGACGTGCAGGCCGCTCTGATGGCGCTGACCGGCATCGCCGATGGCTGCCTAGTCATGGATCGTAAACGCAAGTAAGAGCGAGTAGGCTGTAAGCGGCGCCCGCATCATCTCGCCGCAAAGGAGCCCATTATGGGCCTCACCCTTATCAGCATCTCACTCGCCAATGGCGTGACTTCGGTGCCGTTGAATTCCGGTGCCATCGGTCAATTTGAAATCACTCTTAACGATTCGGCCGGCGCGCCATCCGCCGGCACACTCAAGATCGAAGGTCTGAATTGGTCAGGCAACTACGACACCATCGAAGGTGCAAGTGCCATTCCTCTGACGATCCTCGCTTCCGCACCGATCCTCGCCAGCGACTACGGCCACTTTCAATCGCTACGCCTGACGCTATCAGGCGTCGTGGGTGGTGTTGGTTTGCTCTATGGCGCAGTCGTCGTACAAGCGGCTAGCCTGCCCGATTACGTGGCCACTGGTGGCCGCGCGCTCAATGTGCAGACCTATACGGAATCCAACACTAAGTTCGGCACACAGTTCTATTTCCAGACGACACAGGCTAGCGTGGCCGGCGGTGCGACTTACAATATGGTCTTCACGACCGGCGCTAAACCTGTGCTCATCAAGCAACGCACGCTCTACACCAACGGCACAAACTTCTCGCTGCAGTTGTTCAAGACGCCTACAGGTGTCTCAGGCGGTACGGCCATCGCCGTGCAGAACTACAACGACATCAATCCTGTCGCTACCACAGTGAGCGTACTGGGTGGCGCTACGGTAACAGGCAACGGCACGGCCTGGGGCGACAAGGCGCATATCTGGAATGCTAGCGCTAACGGTCAGGGCCAGCAGTCGGGTTCAGGACTTCCACCCGGTGCAGACCGCATCCTAGGGCCCAGCAAGTCCTATTTGATCCAGCTCATCAATAACGATCTTGTCAATGCGGCACCGTTCGACTACTTCCTGACCTGGTTCGAAGGGCAGCCGGATCTGCCGCGGCAATAAGCAAAAGGCCCGCGCGAGCGGGCCTTTCACTGCCACGGTGTTGACGGTCTGTGTGGCCGCGACCGGAATCAGCCTTTCTTGGTCTTGTTGGCCGCCATCCATGCCATTGCTGAACGGTGACGACTGACTTGCTCGGGCGTATGGTTCGCGATATTGGCCGGTACATCCGCAAGCTGTAACGTATCGTTATACGACGGAAAGCCGTGCGCCTCGATGAAGCTGCGGCCTTCGTTGAGATGCGCCAATTTATCGTTACCGTCGAACAACGCAGCCTGTTCTATCATCTTTTCACGTGCCCAAGCCCATGCGTCTCCATCAGGTGCGTCTGACGGTTCGCTCTTGAGATTGTCCAGCGGATTTGCTTGCGATGCGGAATGCTGCACAGCTTGAGCGATTTCAGCCGCAGCGGTTGTTGCGCTTAGTACAGGCTGCAAACCAGCCGCAGCGTCTTGTGCGGCCTTGTCGGCTTCAACCTCGGCCTTGGTGCGGCGCTTACGCCTAGTCGTGGGCTGCTCGGAATCGGACTGCTCGGCGGCGCCACCGCCACCGCCACCGCCGTATGTAACTACGCCGGAACCCAGTGGTACGACGAGAGTGTTATCGTCAGGGACCGGATCGCGCCACAGTTTAGCCGGTCCGGAACTCATATTAATCGAGGTACGTATCTCGCCATCAGCTTCTTCTCTCACAAGGCCAATGTATTTCAGGAAAGCGTCTAGTTCGAACAGTGAATCGAACGTCAGTTGCATGGTGTTCTCCGATGGTGATGGTCAGGTTAGCCGCGCTGTGCGCGGCGGATGGACTGCAAGTTGCGCATTTGCACCAGGCGTGCACGGGCGCCTGTCTCATCCATACGGATGGCCGCCTGCAGCAAGGCAACACGCTCCAGACCCATCTCGTTGGTGTTGCGCACGGTGTAGATCGCCCGACTGGACGTGCCCAACAACTTGGCCGCGCGCTCAATGCCCAGCGCGTCAGTCAGGTCCGTGACCGAGAACAGATCTAGCGGCAGGGTGTAGTAGTCCTCGGGTTTACGCTCAGCGAGTACGGCGGTCTTGGATGTCATTGTCAGGCGTTCCATGTGTATATGTGAGCGTAGTGTAATGCTTTGTTTTGGGTGCGGTCAATCTACAATGCGATACGCGATGATGTCGTGTGCGCCGTGCCCCCAGCCCCAAACGAATGCATCGGCACGGCCCGGCGGTGACTCAAAACCACCACGTGAACGAATTGCAATTCGTAAGCAGTTGCCGATAGGTTGCGTACCGCCATCATAAGGCGTCCATTGACCATGTATGGTCGCATTAGCCAGGGTAGACATCTCGGGCGGGCGCTGATTCGCCCATTCGGCATAGCCGGCTAGTTGTTGCCAATCCTCGGCCTTGACACCATCGACCACCATAGCGGCGATGCGGCGTAGCACGGCATTCATGGCAAGTTCTTCCGATGGGGACAGAGAGGCCCAGTGGGCACCGCGCCTGACAGCATCGGCGAGGGCGGCGTGAACTTCGATAAACGTGGCGCTCATGCTTCGTCCTCCTGCGCGTATTCCATCGGCCAGCTTTCAATAATCAAGCCGGCCTCCTCAAGCGTGAGGCGTTCATCCTCGACCAACTTGTCCAACAAGTTGGCGAACATACGAGATAACGTGTCTGCGTCGATACTTCCGCCGACTATATGCCGGCGCGGATCGAGCGCACTGCATTGATCCGTGCAGTAAGGAGTGCCGTAAGGCGCATGAATAATGACTTTAGACATGATGTATTACCTGTGGTGGTTAGATGAGCAGTTTACGTTGATGTAATGGGCTTGTCAATCCTTCCGCCAGCGATCAGCCACATAGCCGGCGGCTTCCAGCGGCAAACCTGGACACCAGCTAGGCGCAATACGCATACGGGCGAGCAGTTGTTCCAGGCGTTCGTTGGCTCGCTCGCGTGGCACCTCCAGCACCATCTGGTCATAGACCTCGTGCACGATGTCTTCCACCTTATCGACCGACAGCATGATCAGCCAGAACAAATCGCGGGCTAGCCCCTGCGTCATGTTGTTGGAGATGATCTTGCGATCGAGCGTCTCCACGTAACCTTCGGGCTTGTCGTAAATGGCAATCGGCGCGCTGGCGCCCGGGTCCAGATACAGTCGGGCGTTGTGGTAGCTGATAGCGCGCCCGCTTGGCAGTTCCATACGTAGTGCGTGCTGATCGCGTACAAATATCACTTCGGAGCACCAGCCGCGTCCTACCGGCACGCGCACGCGCTTGCCCGGCTGGTCTAACGCGATCAACACGGCGTATTCCAGCACACTCCACCAGCGTTCGAAGGCGGGACGCGCCTCGCGCCACTTCCAGACGATATCGGCCACTGCGTCGGGCTCAAGATGCACGCCATAGTTAGCGGCCATGGAAATGAACGCGCCTTCACCTCCGCCATAAGTTAAAGCCAAATCAGGCACTTTACCGCACGATTGGCGCTGATCTTTGGTCACTTCCTCATAAGGCACGCCGCATACCGCTGATGCAGTGCGTTTATAGCCATCTACGCCGTTTTCATAATCCTGCAGCTTCTGCTCGTCATTGGCTAGCCATGGCGCCATGCGCGCTTCGATTTGTGAAAGATCCGCATCAACCAGCACATGCCCGGGTTTGGTGGCGCAGAATAGTGCGCGCTGCGCATCGGCTAGCGCAGCCAGAATTGGGCCATGTTCCGGCGAGGACAGGAACACCAGATCATGCCGTTTGGCCGCCTCCAAATAGGCTTCGCAGTCTTCCGCCGAGCGGCCAGGACGCGGGCGGGCGACGTTGAGCAACTGCACGCCGCCGCAGCCGCGCGCAGTGGAGCGACCCGACAGGGCGCCGTGGTAAACGGTCGCATGACACATGCGGCCATTGACGTGTGCGCGCAGGATCGCCGCCGCTTTCTTCGGCGCGCGGGAAGCGTCCAGGCGCAAGACCAGCACCTCGCGCAGCGCCGCTGGCAAGTCCGGACGCCCTATCATGGTCTTGAGCGACTCGCGGCCAGCGTCGTCCATGTCTTCGCCCATGGTCGCTGCGTAGTCCTTGATCTTGCCTACCTCGGTGGTAGAGAGCAGACCGCCCTGCGTAGCCACGGCCAGATCGTAGTTAAGCTGGGCCTTGGCAAACACGGTCAGGTCTTCCATCGCCCGCGCGCCTTCCACGTCGCAGCCGAGGCCGCGCATGTTGATGCGAGTGTTGAGTTCAAAGAACTGTTGCTCCAGCGGCGGCAACGGGACGGTCGCGTACCACAAGCCGAACATCGCATCGGTGTCAGTCAACGCGTACTTGTAGAGCCGCGCGTACTCTTCAGGATGCGTCTGTGGCGTGTATTCGGGATGAGCGGCCAACAGCAGCATAATAGGCTTGGCATCGGTATCTTTCTGCACCGGCAGCCCCATCGCCTCGCAGGCATCGGCCAACGATCCGGGCAGACCGTTGTAGCGCGCACGGGCTGCTGAGCATCGCACCTGCGACAGTTGCAGTTCGGGCAAATCCATATAGCGTGGATCTCGCCGTAGCACGACGTTCCATATCTCAAAATCAAACGGCGCATTGTGAGCGACGAACTCGCCGCCGGCAGCAATGTGCTGCACGATGCGCTGCGGCGCTGGCTGGCCAGGCTCCCACAATTCAGCTGTAGGCATGTCAGGGAAACGCCAGGTGAAGCACGTAACGCGCGTAGTGGGATCGGCTAGATAGCGCGCCAAACCCGCTTCAGCTAAGTCCGTCTTACTAGTGGTTTCAAAGTCGAAGAACAAGGGATTGTTAGTCATTGTTCAAACTTACCTTATCCCTGGAAGGCTGTACATCCACACGCTGCGGCGAATGGATTGGCCGCGCTCGCTCGGATGAAACAAACTGCGCTGCAGATGGCCGCGTACCCACAAATCGCGCAAGTGAACGCCGATCAGTCTTGAATCAGCATTTAGTTCGAGTCCTATATCGGTAGCCGTGCCAGGGCCGTCAGCGAGGGCACGTTCGATGCGTTGCCGTAGTGTGGTGGTCACGCGGTCACCTTGCCGGCGAACTGCCGCGCTAGATGTTCCATCAGTGACTTGTCTGTCAGGCTGCACAAGGCTTCCGCGGCTACGCTTTGAAAAGCGTTACCGTGATATTGCTCGACCTCACGCTGATCAAGAGTGCGAGTAGCTGAAAGTCCGACAAGTGTTTTATCCATAACACGGCCGTCTGCGTCGGTCTCGGCCACAGTAACTGTCACAGTTACAAAACGATGAATCAATTTCTGCGTATCAGAATCGCGGATCATATCGGAAACTCCTGAGATTGCCTTCATGAATGAATCGGCATTCCGTAAGGAACACTTGACCATTTTCATACTTGGTAAGGGTGATGTCAACCGGCGCAGGAATTAGCTCGCGCTGTAAAACGACGCGATACGCCTCGGTTGGCACATTGCGCCCCGTAGCGGCCTGGAAGTATTTGCGGGCCTGTGCATAGAATTTCGGATCGGCTTGCGAACGGTCAAAATCCAGCCGCAGCGTATAGGGTCCGTAGTCCGTCACAAACTGGAAGTTCAGCACGCTGTTGCCTT
>Ga0209166_10000462_pt1 | contig 45524 bp, 65 predicted proteins | sample Coa_R1_3_FD_187151 | JGI IMG/M metagenome (GOLD analysis project Ga0209166, IMG submission 187151) | Surface soil microbial communities from Centralia Pennsylvania, which are recovering from an underground coalmine fire - Coalmine... | ecosystem: Environmental > Terrestrial > Soil >...
GCCGTGATGTTGAGCGTCAGTCCGCTGCCAATGCCCGCCTGCGGCTGGATCGGCGTGGTCGCGACGTTGGTGGTCCCGGTGTAGGTCGTGCCGGCATTGACCAGTGCGACCGCCGTCGCCGGGTTATTGGCAATCGCGGTGATCTGGATCTCGGGATACGCCGATTGCGTGCCCCCGTTGTTCGCCTTGAGCACCACCTTGTCGCCAAGCTGATACAGCGAGCCGCCCTGGATTGTGCCACCCGTCAGAGGCAGTCCACCTGGCACAAGCCATGCGCCGGTCCCGTCCAGGATCAGAAGCTGCTTGGTGTTCTGGAACATCGACACCGGCCCGGTGGTGCCGTTTACAGTGCCCAGGAGCGTCTTGGTGGCGTTTGCCGAGACGCTGTAGACTTCGCCGCCAGAGACCACATACAGCGTGTCGTTAAGCGGCAACATACCCCGGATCGGCCCGTTACCCACCGTGTAAAGCAGGTCCAGGCCCGACATCAGCCGCAGGTAGCCGGGAACGATGCCGTCCTTCGTCTCAATAATTTCGCAGGCTAAATTGATGGCTTCATTGTCTGCGGCATTAGGAGAACGTTGGGTAGAAAATCCCCCAAGGATTGGAGAGGGTTTAGCTGGCATTGGGGGACTTAAAGCGGCCGGTTACAACGTCTCTATCAAGCCGGGTGTTTTGATTTTGCTCCTGGACTGTGGCCCATTTGCAGTTTGATTTCTCATAATCTCCGTTGTTGTCGATACGCTCAAGTGTGAAGCCCGGTGGAGGATCACCCATATCTCTGTTCCAGTTTTCGAACACCATCCATTCGTCGCAGACTTTGATCCCCCGGCCACCGTAATGAAGCCATCTCTGAGCCTTGGGGTTGGTGCAGCGATAAACCATATCGCGCCAAACCTGATATGCGCTACTGCCAGCGCGGCCGTGTTTCGTTCTGGCTTTGGCGATCAGGCTCGCCTTTTGACAACCGCACGAAACCGATTTCCCCTCGCGAAGCGTCTGAGCAACAACCTCGCGCTCAGTTCCACAATCGCACCTGCAAAAATAGACCGTTTGTCTATTCTCGTTCAGTCCCAGGAATTTCAGGACAGACCAATAGCCAATAACAGTGCCTTCGAGCGGTATCCGATTTGGCATAACATTTCTCCCCCCTTGGACTGGGGGCACATTTACACCATCCCGGATTCCTGCAAAACAGTAGGCAGCGGTCATATTCTGCCGCTTCCCCGGTCAGAGTATATGTTATAGACTTGGTTCCCTCTGCTTATTAATTCCGGGTCGAATACTGCGATTTGTGTCCGCATATTATTCCTCTTTACGGTCGCCTTGCTCTCGCGGGCCTCCAGCCGGATATCCGGGTCAAGCTGGCTGTCCAGAAAGTATGGCTTCAGCATGACCGCCAGATTTGTCGAGATCGCCCGCTTGTAACCCGGTGGCAGGCTCAGAGCCTGATTTGGAGTGCTGAAATCGACCAGTTGCAGGTAGCTCAGGAACGAGCACGTATAGCCAACATTGGGCGTCGGCCAGATATTGATGATCCCCAACGGGAATTGCGGGTCATAGAACAGGTGGTCGGGCAGGTCCGAACTGGCGACCGCGGTGGTGATCGTGTTCCATGCAAGCTGGTCATCGACGCTCATCAGATATTTGTTCTTATTGGCGTCGAGTAGATACGCCGAGCCGGGAGCGTCACTGACCCGGAGCGGCCGTGTGCCGTTGATAGCCCCACCTGGTCCGACGGTGTATTGCGACTTGTTCGGGACCAGCGTGAAGGTCTGGGTGAGCCACGCATAGCAGGTCAGGCTTTCGTTCGACCAGAGATCCATCATGTCGTTGAGGACCTCGATGCCCTTTGCCAGATCAGCATCGGAGAGGGGCTGATCGGCTGGGTAGACCTGCAACATTTGCAGCGCGTCAGAAACAAGACCAGTGGCCGTCGTGGTCGCCATTTGAGTATCCGAGCTAAATTGAATTAGCCCGAGGAGGCCCGTCTCGGTCCGGCTGGCGTCACTCTACCATTCGGCGTCGGATAATCTCAACGCTCCATAAAAGAACCCCGCCAACCGGGGGGAGGCGGGGCACAGGTTAGGGAGGAAAAAACGTCCAAGACCCCGGACGCATCACTGAACCGGAGCGTCGCCACCCTGTTCGGCTGGGATGGATTCGGTCAATTGCGCTTTGCGCCGAGCCAGACCCGCCTTGATCGCCTCGGAGTGGTCGCGCTTCTGTTGCGCGGTCCGGACGACTGGCTTGCGAGCCTTCTTGGGTGCGGCCTTTTTGGCTTTGACCGGGCGCAGCGACTGCTCGCTGTATTCTTCGATGATCAGCGGTGGGCCGTCCATCTTTTCCAGCGCACCGAGGGCCTTCTCCATCAGGACGGCCAACTTATCGACCTTGGAATCAAGGCCGACCAGCTTATCGACCTTCGCTTCCAGGTCTTCGATGCGAAGCTGATCCAGGGACTTCTGCTCCCACGGCGCTGGATGAGCCAGAGGGTCAGGCGACACGCTCTCAGTGAGGGCAGGAATTGGCGCGTTGGGCACCACTTCGATGTTGAGCGCTGGCGCCGTATCCTCCGCGACAATCTGGGTCATGGTCGGACCGCCGAGCACCTTCTGCTCTTCCTCGGCGTTGTTGCAGAGCGTGCCCTGCACCCACTTTGGGTATTCGAGCGGCTTGTAAGTCATCTGATTCGGGATCTGGCCGGCACCGACAGCACGATCAAACGCCGCAGCGTCGCACTTCCCCTGGCTCTCGTAGCCGAGCGAGGCGTGATATTCCTCATCCGCCTTGGTCTTGACCAGCACGGGGGGAAACCGGACCGGCGTGCCGATCCCATGATAGGTGAACCCGGATGGATGCTTGATCGGATCGCTCGGCTTACCCGGCTGATATTGCGGGTGCGTCATCATCTTCGGGTATTCTTTGTAGTCGATGGTGGGTCTGCCTGCGGGGATAATGCCCGCTCCTGGGACCTGCATCGTTCTTTGTGCGGTTTGGTCAATCACGCTTTCTTCTTCCTGCCGATGATCTTGCCCAGCGCCTCTTTCTCGCTCTGAGCGTGCTTGTGGACGTGGGCCATGAGTTGCGGATCGTTCTTGATCTCGTGCGCCCGCTTCAGGGTGTGCAGCGCGTCCTGCGCCTTGTATTTCATTTCGTCCTCGTGCATCGCCGCGGGCATAGCGGTCGCCATGCTCATCAGAGCGTTGCCGCCCTTCGACTTGCCCTTTTTCGGTGGTTTCATGATGCTGGTTCCATTTCAGCGAGTTTCTGCTTGGCCATTTCGACAGCCGGCGCAAAGCTGGCGGTCCAACGCTTCCGCCCCAGGTGGCTCAAGGTGATTTCGGGATCGACCCACATCCGGCCGCCCTTGGCCCGCCACCGGTTGGCGAAGTCCACGTCCTCGCCCCAGCGCTGGCCCTCGTAATACCCGGTGTGGAAGATGTTCTTGATGTGCTCGGTCACCCCATCGGACCGGTGATGCGGGTAGGTCGGCTGATCGGCGGCCATCAATTCGATGGCGTGCCGTTTGATCCGCATGAAACCGGTCGGCAGGAACACCGCCTCAACCAGTCCGTTCTTCTCAATCAGTTTGCGGTTGCCGTCGGTCTCCAGCGAAATCGGGAAGCCGATCGGGTCCTGCTTCAGCGGGTAGACGCCGCCGACAATGTCTTCCTTGCGGTCCAGCAATTTGAGAACGCCATCCGACGTCCAGCCCAGGTCATCGTCAATGAAAAACAGGTCGGTCGCTTGCGGGAATTCATGAAGGAATTGATGGCAGAGCACGTTTCTCGCGTGGTCGATAAAGCAGATCCCGGCCTGAAGACGAACCGTGTGATCAATCCCACGCTGGCTCAGCGCCACGCTGGTGTGAATATAGGAACTGAAATAATCGAGATCGACTTTGGCACTCAGGCAGGGCGTAGCGAACAGAACGAACATCATTTGCTCCTTGACTGTCCGCTTCCTGCCCTCTGCTCACGGAGTCATGTCAAACTTGAAGGGGGTCCGAGAACCAGACCCCCTTCGTTGTTCGATTACGGCGTGTGCAGACCCAACTGTGCCAGCACAGCTTCGCCGCTGCTCTTCTGGGACGGCAGAACGGTGCCAGACCCAGCGGCCGGTGCAGAGGTCGAGAAATACGCGATCGAGTAAAGCTCGGCCGGTGGAACGATCGCGGCGCCAGAGTTGTTCGCGAAGTTGATCGCCAGCGTGTTGGCGGCCGACACACGCACTCCAGCCACGGTGAGGTTCGCAGTGACCGTCGGCTTGGTCACATAGACCTCGGTGCCCGCCACCAGTCCTGCCACGGTGAAGGTCTGTTCTGCGGTGGTGTTGGCCGCGACAGAGGCAGGCGTCAGGGTCTGGGTGATCCGGGTCATCACCGGAGCCGGCGAAATCGCTGCCATCAGAGCGAAGGTGTAAGTCTCCGCCGCGGTTGGCGTGATGGTCGCCGCCGTCAGGTTTTGGAACTGGATCGCGACCTGTCCAGCGCTTGCGACCCTGGCGTTCAGGATCATCAGACCGGCCTGAGTGGTCGGCTTGTTGACGAACACCACCTGACCGGGCTGTGCACCGGTAACGGCGAAATACTGCTCCACGGTCGTGTTCGGACCGACCGCTGTCGGCGTCAGTGCCTGGGTCTGCGCGAGCGCAGCACCGATGGTGATGACGTCGTAGGTCTCAGTGGTGGTCGGGGTGATGGTGGCCGCGGTGTCGTTGCCGAAGGTCACCTGGACGGTGTTGGCGGCCGACACACGCCCGGTTCCGACCAAGAGGCCGGCCTGGGTCGTTGGCTTGTTCACCACGGCGACCATATCGGTGGCGAGCACCCCGGTGATGGTCATTGCCTTCTCGGCCGACGTGTTCGGGCCAACCGCTGACGGGCTCTGGGTGGTCGCCCAGATCGTCACGTTGGCCGTTACCCGCTGCGGCAGGCCGTTGGTGCCCGGCTGCACCACGGGAGCGGTGCCGAAGAACCCGACCTTGTCGGCAGCCGACCGGCCCAGACTGGTTCCCGGCCCACCCATTTCACCGTTGCCGTCCGACAACTGACGGACGTTTGAAGTCGTCGTTACAGTGCCGACAGTGGTCGGCTCGTTCGTTCCAGACATTAGTCTGCTCCTTCAATGCGCTGCACCGGGAGGACTTCCGCCATTCCCCAGTTTGGCCGCTTACCCTTGATGACCTGGCGATTGATTGTTTCGGCGATGGAACCGCACGCATCGCGCCCCATCATGGGCGAGGCATGGAACATTTCCCCGGTGGTCTTGTCCGGAACCATGACCTGGAAAAGCTGATCTTTCTTTTCTTTGGTCATTTTCGCCGCGATCTCGGGTGGCGTCGGACGGCCATTGGCCTCCTGCTCCATCTCCGACCGCATTGCTTCCGAATAGGCACCGTTCAGGCGGCGGCGAGCCAATTCACCCAAGAACCGGTTCGCCGGACGCTTCTGAAACTGCTCCAGCCGACGTTGCGCGCGGTTACTCATCAGTTGGTCAACCGGCAGGCAAGCTGCTGATAGAACGTGCTCACACCGTAAAGGATGTCGATACGGCATGGGGTGACGTCGTTCCACACGTCGTAGGCCCGGACGATACGCATCGAGATATTGCGGAACATCTGACGTGCTGCGAAATCGACGCCGCCCGGAAGCTCCATCGGCACGCACACGAGACCAAAGGCATCGCGGGTGAATGCGATGTTCTGGAAGTATGTCGTGCTCGCGGAGCCCTTGACGGTGATCGCCGCACCATTGGCTGGTGATGCGTCCACGTTCTGATAGGCGCCAGTGGTCGTGATGGCCGGCGAGATGTTGAGGGTCGCGTTGCCACCCGCGTCACTGTTCGTGATCGAAGTGATAACGAAATCCTGCAAGGTCCCGGTGGAGATGAAGCCATTCGGTCCCGGCTGCGCGTTGACGTTGTGCACGCCAGCGAAGTTGACCACGTCGCCGACCGCCAACAGGCCGTTGATCGAAGCAGTCCAGCCATTGGTGACGATCTGGGAACCGGTCTGAGCGGCGCCGTTGACCAGCGGAGTTCCAGCGTAGGCGCCAACGGTCTGAGCCTGGACGTTTTGATCCAGATAGATTTCGAAGTTGGCGATGACGGCCAGGAAGCCCTTGAGGGCCGGCTCGGCGACAGAACGAGTGAACAGGTTCGACACGCCGTTCGCCAGAGACCAGTAGGCCGCGGCATTCAGGATCAGCGTGCGGCCTTCCTGCGGTGCGGCGTTTTCGTCCATGCGCTGGCCAACCGCGGCGATCGACGAGAACGCGGCCGGTGGCGAGCCAGGAGTGCCGACCTCGTTGTTGATCTGGTTGAACAGTTGCAGCAACGATACATCGACGGTGTTGGCCAGGGTTTCGGCGGCTGGCTTGCAATACCGCTCCGAGTATTCCTCGATCGTCAGCGTCAGTTCCTGCGAACTGAACTGGAAATCGACGTGAGCCTGGGTCGAGATCGAGATCGACGTTGAGGGCTCGGTGATGTCCTGGATCTGGAGCGCCGGCCCCAGGGTCACGGTGAAGCGGTTCGGCTTACGCACCGTCAGGGTGGTGCCGATCTTCACGAACTGGTTCTCGAACTGGCGATTGACCTTGGCCGCTGCGACCAGGTTGTTCGTCAGAATTGTCAACGTCTCCTTGGTGATCAAGGCAGGCGTCAGAAGTGCGTTCGCAGCCACGGAATTCTCCTTCGCCACTCAGGGCGACTGACAAGGTTTCACTGGTGATGTCCCCGGCCGTTCCGGGTGTGGTCTGAAACCCCGCCGTGGCGGGTAAGGTAGGCAAACCCCGCCGTAGCGGGTCGTTGGTCGTCATCCCCGCCGAAGCGGGTCTATTTCCGTTTGCCGGCTGGCTTTGACGCCTTCGGCACGGTGATGACAGCCTTGCCGGCGTTCACCGCAGCAAGTTTGGCATGACCGTATTTCTTCACGGCTGAAGTCCGCATGACGAACTCGCCGACCTGGGCCGGGATTTTGCCGTGGTCTTTGCCTACCGGCTTGCCCGAGACCTTCTTGATGAGGCCGCCTTTGGCTGCGCCCGTCTCGCTGGTCACCATGTGGTCGCGAGCGGCGCGAGCCTTGTCGTCGATGTCAGGCCGATCCGGCGATGCAGGCGCGGACGTGTTCATCCGCTTATCGGGGTTGTCCCGCATCGGACGATTTTTGCTCAGGTTTTCGATCCAGGGATTGGAGCTTTTGCCCAGGTCCAGAGTGCCAACGGTTGAGGCCATCAGTGCAGTCCCCCGTTCGGGAAGAATGGGCGCCGCTCTGCCATCGTCGCCTGGGTGCGCCGCTTGTAGTAGCTGTCCATGTCCTCATCGTCGGGGCTGGTCTGCACCGGTTCGTTCCGGGCGCCGTCGATCGGCTTGATGGGAGCCGGAATACGGGTGCGCGTCCGGGCCGTTGGCGCAGACAAACGACCGGAGATTTTCATGATCTCGCCGTATTGCAGGATCGGGTTTTGAAGCTCGGCGATCCGCACCGATTCCTCGGGATTGAGGGCGAGCCAATAAGCGACGTCGGGACCGTTATCGGTTCGCGTCATGGCCGTTGCCATCACTTCGGTCACCGTGGGTCCGCCGTCGGCCGGCGCCCGCATCACGATCTCGTCGTAGTCGCCATACTTCTCCTGCGCTGCGGCGGTCTTCGCCTGCCATTCGAGCGCGATCTTGGCATTCTCTTCGGCGACCAGAGCTTCCTGCTCTTCCTGCGCCTTCTTGTCGGCGGCTGACTTTTCTTCGGCGGCGATACGATCGGCCTCGGCCTTTTCGGCAGCCTGTCTCTTATCGAATTCACGCTGCTGATCGCGCTTGCCCCACTCAACCAGTGCTTCGGCGAACTGATCCGGGTCATCGAAGTCTTCACGGCTCGGCCGCGGGTCGGCTTTCGGCTCTTCGCGAGGTCCGGCAGCCTCAAGTTCGGCGATTTTCTTCGCCAGCGCTTCCCGCTCGGCCGCGACCGCCTCTTTCTCCCTGGCGACACGTGCGGCCTCGGCCTTGGCCGCCTTCACTTCATCACGGAACTTGCCGACGACATTTGCGTTGGCAGCTTCCCAGGCCTTGTCCCATTTCTCGTCGCCGACCTCGGCCTTGGCCGCATCACGGATAGCCTGCACACGCTCGGCAGACTTCTTGCGGATGTCGGCTACCTGCTTCTTGAAGGCGAACGGTGCGTTCTCATCGACCTGGATGCCGTCGTCCTCGTCCGGCTTGCCCTCATCGGGTTTCGCCTTCGCATCGACCGGCTTCTCTTTGCCGTCCTCGGTCAGTTCGGCTGTAGCAGGATCGCCTTTGCGCGCCGCGGCTGCGAGTGCTGCCTCTTCAGGCGATATCTCTTTCGGGACGCCGGCAGTCTGGTCGCCCTGATCATTTGAAGCTGACTCGGGTGGCCGAACAATCTGGGCCAAGGGTGCATCTGAAGTTGCAGCCAACGGGATCGAAGGATTGAAGATGATGTCGTGTTGCGGACGAGCGGCAAGCGCCATGAGTGGTGAATATCCCGATAATCTTGGATTCCATCACCCGTGGATGCTCGTCACGGTCCGAATAGTCCGCTCTCTAAACTGTTGGATTCCCTGGCGTCAAGTCTCACGGTTTGAGTTCGACGCTCCAATACAGCCATTCACTCCAGTTTTCTCTGGTTTCCGGGTCAAGAAATTCCATACCCGCTCTGAGCAATTCCATTGTTGTCGGCTGCCGCGGTGACTTCAACGGCCGCATCCCCGAACCCTTCTTGCCCGACCAGTTCGCCGGCAGGTTCCGCTTCGCGATGTTGCAGGCGACGCAGCACGACAGGATGTTGGACCAGACTGTCTGACCACCCTTTGACTTCGGGATGACGTGGTCGAACGTCAGATCCCGGCTTTCGAAGCGATCACCGCAATACTGGCACCTGAAACGATCCCGCAACAGAATGGACCGGCGGCAGAACTTTGGGGCTGCGTTGATCGGCACATATTCGTTGAGCGCGATCGTTTTGGGCACCAGGATCTCGCGGCTTGGCGAGCGGAATGCCTCGGTCCACTCCTCGACGACTGTAGCACGACCACGATAGACCGCCTTCACCGCCTCCTGGCCGCTGATCAGCGACAGGGGATAGGTGGCGATCGGACGATAGTCCGCGTTCAAAACGAGGGTGCGGCGGTCTGTAGCGGCGATCATGGGAGCTATCTAACAGCTTTTGAGTGGAGCCCGGTCAGGGAATCGAACCCTGGTCGGCCGCTTACGAGGCGGCTGCTCTCGCCACTGAGCTAATCGGGCAGTTGGAGGGCCAGGTGGGAATCGAACCCAACCATTGACACGGGTTAAGAGCCCGCCGCGCGCACCAGTGATCGCATCTGGCCCGTATTGGTGCGCCACCCCGGAGTTGAACCGGGAAAACTCCCGCTTTTGAGGCGGGCGACTTTACCTTTTGCCCAGTGGCGCAATTGGTGACCCAGGGTTGAATCGAACAACCGCGTCCAACCTTCGGAGGGTCGGCGCCGAAATCCATCGGCTGGGCCTTACCACGTTACTTCGTCCAGGTTTCTGCCGGGCCGGCCGTTCTGGCCAGGGACAAGCCTTATGATGACGTAACGCTTCCCGTCAAACGATTCAGGCCCAACCCGCACAACCTTATCAACGGACGGTAAATATATCAGAATGATGTCGATTTCGGCCTTGGAATAGGTCTTTCCGTTCCTTTTCGCCAATCCCAAGTGGACGGAACACCCAACCATCTGTCGGTCGCAATACTTGATTTGGGCTCGCAACAGACGCTCGCCATCGTCAAGAACAGCGTCATAGCGGCATTCGATTGTTGGCCGGCTGATAATGAACCCCAACTCCGCCGCACGAAGCGAGCATTTCAACATCGCAATTTCCCCCTTCTGGACCGTGGTCAGGCCGCGAATGCCGGCGTTCGATAGAGGGATCGCACCACGCATAAGGCCGGCGGTAATCGCTTTCGAGCGGCGCAGTGCCTCTAAACGTGTTTTTTCGCGTTCGTCCTTTGTCAGCGGATGTCTGCGTAACACCAAAGAGGCCGAGGACTTCGCTATTCCCATTCGAGCGGATATCGCGGAAAGCGGCAGCCGCTCCTCGACGCGAAGCCGGACCATCTCGGAGATGATCGAAGTTGACAATCGTTTTGGCATAGCGAACCGGGAATTGTGTAAAACGTCTCGGTTCGAATGTCGATTAGTTTTTGGGTGACCCGCCGAGGGATCGAACCTCGCGACATGGGCTTAGAAGACCCTGTCCGCAGCCAGCAGGCGGGCCGAGTTTTGGAGACCCTGGAGGGATTTGAACCCCCATCCTTGCGGTTCGTAGCCGCCTGCACGGTCCAATCGTGCTACAGGGCCAATTCATGTATAGCTGCCTCAGAGGCGTGGCGGGCTGCGGAACCGACCGCAAGGGGCTTCCCTGGTGCGGGAGTGGGTTTGCCGTTCAATTCGGCGTTCCGGCCCTGTCGGGAACCCGCTGCGCCTCTGCCTTTGGAGCGGCCCATTCCTTCACGGTCGGCCATTCCAGCGTGCGATCAGCGCCATACTTGGCCGCGAGCTTGGTCACCCGCACCCAGTCGATCGGGTTGCTTTGGCGACTGCCGTTGTCCTTGCCGGTCGGCTCGGTGTGCGAATACGGCCGCCCTCGCAGGAAGGCGTAGGCCAACTGGGCAGCGCGGGCCTCGGTGCGGACGTCCATCTTGCGGTGTGAGCGCAGTCCAAAGAACGTCGGCCGGCCTCTGTCGGTCTCCCGGTGGCGCCAGACCTCTTCCTCGTGACGGATTATTCTCGCCTCAGCGGCGAGCGACTTGATTTTGACCTTCAGGTAAGCGATCGACATCTGATTTCTCCGTTTTATGAGCAAGCAAAAGAGCGTCATGCTCATGGTCGGAGGTCCCGTGGCCGGATGTAATTCAGAAGTCGTGCAGTCGCTTCATGGTGCCCGGTGCGAGGATCAAACTCGCCTCCCATTGGATTGAAGGCCGCGGGCCGCTCAGCGGACCGGGCTTGGCCGAGATATGCCGCGCGACCGCCCGCTGGTCAATGGTGCCGCGTAGGGGGATCGAACCCCTCTGCCCCGGTTTGAAGGACCAGGTGCCTCCCAGAAGCAACGCGGCGAATTGGTAAGCGGCCAGGGGATCGAACCCTGCTCTGTTCGGTTTGTAGGACCGATGCCATCCCCAGATGACTAGCCGCCCATGCGACGACGTTCCCGCCGATCCCACTGAATGGACCAATGCGGCACGCCGGCCTCAATCTCAGCGCGCCCTCGTTCGGCGCTCATCGGTTCGACTGTCAGGCACCAAAGCGCCTCAAAGTCACCGTCTCCCAGGTCCCGGAGCCTTCCCCCGAGCCCCTGCTTTATGTTCAGCACTCGATACGCCCGCCGCGTCCGTGGACCGACACCCATGAGAATGTGCCCGACAGCCGGGATGCCATGGGAAAGCGGACACCGATATCTTATGCGCGGCAACTTCAGCATGGTTTGGAGCCCTCGGGCGGGATCGAACCGCCATACCTTGGCATAGGAGGCCAGGACCGCTCCATCGGCGAGGGCAAATGGTCTGCGCGGATGGATTCGAACCACCGTCTGCTTGCTTCCAGGGCAAGCCGTCTGGCCACTGACTTACGCGCAGATAACTGGCGCGTCCGATGGGTGCTGCCCCCACCTAAGCCGCCTCGACAGGGCGGTGCCATCGCTGGATGACTACGGACGCATAGTTTTTGGAGGGACGGTGGGGATTCGAACCCCTTGCGGGTGGGTTAAAAAGCCACTGGCGCACCATGCTTGCCTTTACGCTACCGGCCCAAATGGTTGACCCGGCCGGTGTCGAACCGGCGACCTCTCGCTTATCGGGCGAGCGCACAGAGCCGCTATGCTTCGGGTCGTCAACTGGTGGGTGGGTGAGGTATCGAACCTCGCCCCCATACGGGGAGCCGATTTACAGTCGGCGTCCGGAGCCTTCCGGTTTACCCACCCGAGAAAATACGCAAATGTGTGGATATGGAGGAACCCATGTCCGACACAAAGCGACCGATCGAAGACTTCTTCGCCGCCGCCGCCACAGCAGCCGCCGCATTGGATCTGCGTCCGACTGAGGCCCGCTTGATCCGGAATTGTCTCTGGGCCAGGTCCCAGACCCCGAACGGTTGGTTCCTTTCCCCGCCTCGGACGATCCCGTCAGCGCTGCGACTGATCGAGCGAGGCTATCTGACCAAAGCGGCGGAACAACCAGTCTCGTTTGGAGGGCGGCTAAAAGACGGCATCGACCTGGATTTCGGGATCGTGGTCGTGCTTGAGACCGACAACTGGAACAAATTCATCACCGATGCCATCGCCGCACAAAAGGTGGAGCCCGACCAGGGAATTGAACCCTGACCATCCGCATACCAAGCGGAAGCACAGACCACTATGCTAGTCGGGCGGCGGAGCGCGGGGGATTCGAACCCCTCCCCCATACAGGGGCAACGGGGTAGCAGCCCGCCGCTGAAGCCCTTCAGCTTCTACGCTCCAATTTTGATGGTCTAATTAGTCACTAACTAGTGCATGGAAATTGGCGGAGGGCCGAGGAATCGAACCCCCAACCTTGCGGTGCCTCGGTTTTCAAGACCGACTGCCGAACCATTTCAGCGGGACCCTCCGATATCTTGACTGTTTTTCTCGCGCCAAACGTCTCGGTCTGGCTATGGCAATTCGGACAAAGAAGCCTGAAGTTGCCGAAGGCTCTATTCCTCCGATCGCCGTCTATGTGATCAAGTTGAAGCACCAGCCGCTTCCCCTGCCATACAGGCGGAATGCCGCACATCTGGCATTTGTCTCCGTCTCGCTGGCGGACAGCTTCTTTCAGTTTCGGATGGCTTACAACCTTGGAAGCCGACCACGTCCCGTCATATTTAATCCCGGTCCTGGCGCGGTTGGAACATGCCCGGCTGCAATATTTTGCATCGCTCGCAGCCCCGCTCTTAAAGGGGCCTCCACATAACGGGCACGTCAGCGGCTTTTTGCGATATCGATGCGGATTATAACAAGCAACCGAACAAAAGGCCCGGCGTCCGAGGGCGCGTTCTTTTGGCCTCTGATACACAGGAAGCTCGCAAGCCACACATCTCACGTTCGATTTTCGTGGCATTGGTGCATCATGCCACAAAAAATTTGGTGCCCGGTGAGGGATTCGAACCCATCACTGCTCCGTTTCTAAAACGGATGCCTCCTACCGTTGGGCTAACCGGGCAATTCTGTTGTCGTCTCTCCGACTGCCACGCCTCCCTTTCGGTCCCGGTTCAAGCGGGAGTTCGACCGGCGTTCGCCGTTGGCTCTGCAATTCGTTGGAAACGGTCGGCGTTGTCGATGGTCATGCCGGTTTTGAGTAATGCAAAGGTTGCCAACTGCGCCCCTTCGGGGAACAACGAGGCCAGCGGCCCAGTGTATGGCTCCAATTTGATTATGGTGTCCCGGCCAGGAGACCACCAGACTTCAATCGTGTCCAAGACATTCAACTGCTTCCCTGAGACCCACATGGCGAGACCTCCCTGGTTTGTGGTGCCCCATCCGGGTTTCGATCCCGGTTCTCCAGTTTGAGGGACTGGTGACTTAGCCACTGGTCGAATGGGGCAATTGGCAGCGGGTGAAGGTTACGATCCCTCGCGGACAGGCTTCAAAGGCCCGCCTGCTCCCAGAGCTACCCGCCATTGCTCCAGCCTCCCACACCCGTTCACAAGGCCCCACGGGGTCGATCCCGTTCAACGTGGGGTAGGACGTGGTAAAACGGCCGGGGCTAGATTGAAAGTGGCGCCGGGCGTGGAATTGAACCACATTCGCCTCCAGGCCATGAACCCCTTTGGCGGCGTCGTGCCAGACCCAGCATGAATGGAAGCGACCCTGGGTGTCGAACCCAGCCCGAGCGCGCTCAGAACGCGCCGTGCCATCCGAGGCAGATCGCCAAATGGAGCCCGGTGGCTGGATTTGAACCGCCGACCTGCCCCTTACAGGGGGGCTGCACTGCCACTGTGCTAACCGGGCGATGGGGTGGTTGACGGGGATCGAACCCGCCGTGACGCGGTCACAACGCGCCGTGTTCGCCAGTTCACCACAACCACCATCGAAAAGTCTCCAGGACCGGGCTTGATACCGGCTGTCCTTCTTGCACGGCTCGCGAGAGGCGATTGCAATACCCGTAAGCGTCCAAACGGGCTCTACCTGATCCTCGGCGTCCACTAACCCCGACCATCGTCATAGGGTGAGGCACCTCGCGCTGGTGGTGTGTCCTTCCACACCGCCTGGAGTGGTCTAGCGAGCCGTCTGATATTCCCGTCCGGCCTCTTACACCCCCAGGGGTCGCAGGGGGGTTGCTGTCTTTGGAGAAGCGCCAAGGAATCGAACCTTGTCGTGCAGTTTTGCAGACTGCCGCTTAGACCACCCAGCACCGCGCTTCATTCTGTCCATGTCTTTCCGGTCTTGATCAGGGAGATCGTGGCGGGGTTGACCGAGAAGGCCGCAGCTATAGCGGCATTTGTTTGCCCCGAAGCCAGCCTTTCCCGTATTTTTCTAACGCTCTCCCAGGTCAACACCGCGCTCCCGCTGTCCTCTCCACGTTGGCCGCCACGCGGCCGACCAGTCCGCCGGGACTTACGCCAACCTGCCATGTAGGACCGGTTAAACGTGACACAAACCTCGCACCGACAACCGCGCCGATAAGACGCATGGGACCCATGCCCTTTGGCTTCCGGCCAGTGCTCCGCACTGTGACACTGTCGGCAAAGCAATATGCACTTTTCGAGTTCCGCCTCGATGACCTCGATACGGCAACGGAGTAAAGTCGTCAGGTTGGCCAACTTCGAGGCTTTGTCGGGATGATGGAAATCCAGCCCATCTGTCCCGCCACATCGAACACATCGAGCGCCCTTCTGGGCGAGTGCCATCGCCTTTCTGTCGGCGTAATGGGCTCGAAATTGTTCAGCAGTCCATGCCATCCGTGGATGTGTGCGTGAGCGAATTAAGTAAGTCAATGGCACCGGAGGAAGGAATCGAACCCTCGTCCTGGGTTTTGGAGACCCAGTTGACACCACGTCGCCCCGGTAACTTGGCTCTCAGGGACGGACTCGAACCGCCATGACCGCGTTAACAGCGCAGCATATTGCCATTATATGACCCGAGAAAACAAATGGAGCGGGCGACGGGATTCGAACCCGTGTCATCAGATTGGAAGTCTGAGGCCCTAGCCCCTGGACGACGCCCGCAAAATCTGGTGCCCGAGGGGGGAATCGAACCGCCTACGCGCTGGTCTTCAACCAACCGCTCTACCAATGAGCTACTCGGGCTTTGGTGGACGTCTCTCCGCCCTGTCACGCGTCATATTCCGCGTCGTCAATAGTGTGCGCCCACTGCAAGCCTACTAGGCCATCAACCCCTTGAGCAGTTCAGCCCACTCTCAAGTCCGGCCGTTCGCACGGCATTGGTAGCGGGGGCAGGATTTGAACCTACGGTCTTCCGGGTATGAACCGGATGAGGACAGCCGGACTCCTCTACCCCGCATCATGGTCGCTTGCCCCAGTGTCGAACTGGGCGAGCCGGCGTATGAAACCAGCGTGCTCGCCGGAGCGCAAGCGGTATCTTGGTAGGCCGTCCCCGGATCGAACGGGGGTCAGACCGTTATGAGCGGCCGGCTCTGAGCCACTGAGCTAACGGCCCAAAAACTGGAGCGGCGTCCCGGTGTCGAACCGGGTGATCGACCTTGGCAAGGTCGCAGGCAAACCGTCGCCCACACGCCGCATATTGGTGGAGCATGTCGGGATCGAACCGACCAGAACCGGTTTGCAGGACCAGTCACCGAACCCAGCGGATGCCCCTTTAGTCCCGCCGCCTCGCAGCGGCGTTAGCTCTCGCGACCTCGTCATTGAGGCGCTTAATCAAGTCCTTCCAGCTTCGCTTGCCCGTGAGACCGTGTCGGTCCTGCCGGCCGACGTCATCGGACTTCGCCAGACCCGTTCCAAAGCGACGCTTTCGCGCTGCCCCGTTGAGGCCATGGAAAAACTTGCTCGACTTTTTATACATGGCCGCACCCTACCTCCTTCAGCAGGGGCTGTCATGATCGTGCTACAGATTCAGCGCTTCAAAGAACGTAGGCACGGCAATAAAAAAGGCCCCCTGGTTGCCCTGGGAGCCTTCGGATGTGACCGAAAGAGCGGTCCTCAGACCACCTAAACCCCCATACGCACAGCAAACCAGGACCCGACGAGTTCGGGTTGCTGATTATGCCGTCGATATGTGGCGATCGGTTTCATGATGGTTGGGAATTAGGCCCGCTGGCAGGTTTCGTCAACACCGAATTCGTGCTTTGTTTTGGTCGCTAGGCGCGCTGCATCGCCGGGGCTTCGGTCAACGTGGTGCAGGCGTTGGATGTCACGGAACGGCGGTCATGGTTTGGTCCGCCAGGCCAAGATTTGGCTGGGTTAGCCAGGGCCGTCTTACCTAAGACCCCCTCTCCATCTCAGGGGAGGGGGTCTTTCGAACCCGGCCTTTCCCTTTCATGCTCTCGATCTCGAAACCTTCAAAGAACTGATCCGCCGCCGCTTTCACTTCAGGCCAGTTGTCTCCAGAGGGATGATAATCGTCGATGATGAAGAGCCCGTTCGACTGAAGGAGCGGCCACCATGCCGCCAGATCGGCTGTCACCGAGTTCACGTCGTGACCGGCATCGACGTGGATCACATCGGGCCTGATTGAGTGACGGGCGAGCAACCGGGCGGCATTCAAGGAATCAAGCCGCAAAGGGACGACGAAATTCTTGAGACCGGCGTTGCCGATGTTTTCGAGGAAGGTGGCATACAAAAAAGCAAGGTCTTTTGACCACTCATCGGACAACCAATGCTCCGAGCTACCGAGCCACGTATCGACGGCGATCACGACTGAGTCCAAGCCCAGTTCGGCCATTTTGAGTGCCATCTGAGCGACTGACCCGCCCTTCCACACGCCGATCTCGACCACGATCCGCGGCCTGATCTCGGCGATTGCCTCCTGTAGCCAGGGATGGCCGCTGTTCCAACCCTGAATGCGCGTTGGGCCGCCTGGAAGGATGATGCCGCTCCATGGATCGTTCTGGCGATGGAGCTTCGCCATGATCTCGTCCCGGATCACTCGCCACCCATCTTCGCCAGGATGGCTTGCAGCACCTTGGTGTTCTCCTGGATCGCGGTGACGACCGCCTTGGTGAAATCGGCCGGCAGTTCCAGACTGAGCATGACCGTGGACTTGCTCTCGCCTCCTCCGCCCTTGCTCTCGCGCTTCTGCGGTGCGGGCTTTTGCACGCCTGGACCTTCTTCGGCATCAATTTCTTCGTGGTGAATTGGTATCCATTGATTATCGCTCATGTTAATCTCCCAAGGCGCGCTGTCTCGGCGGGGACCTCGGTTCAACCTGGGGCAGGCGTTGGCTGTCAAGGTGTGGCGGTTTCGGCGAGCCCAGGCGTGGTTGGACCCGTTTTGGTGCGGCAAGCCCGGCTGTGGCTGGGCCTGTTCCGGCCGTCAAAGGTGGGGTGAACCGGTCAGTTTGGCTAGTTCACCCTTTCTTTTCCGGTGCCACTTTCAGCGGCTTCCCGTCCGGCGCCAAAGTCCATGTGCTTCCATTCTGGAAACGGGTGTGGCGACCGGGCTTCAGATGTTGGATAGCCTCTGGCGGGGGTGTTTCTTCATTCTCACCACCTTGGTCATTGGCGGCCATGGCGCTCTCCACCGATTTGCCCAGTTCGGCCGCGCCTTTGCCGAGGGCTTGCATTTGACTTGAAATATGAGTGTTGATGTTGGCGATTGCCGCTTCCTGGATTTTCGCCATTTTTGTTTCGGTGTCGGCTACGATCTTCAGCACAGCAACTTCGTATTGTTTTTGAATTTTGTCCATGTCGATGGCGCGGTCTGCATTTTTGTCCTGCAAAGCGGCCATGGCCTGGCGAAGCTGCTCGTTCAGCGCCTTTAGTTGGGTGTCCTGCGACTGGAGCAGCGCCTGGATCTGCGGCGGCACATCTTTCATTTCCGGCGCCATAAGCCCAGGCGGGATAGTTTTCGCCAAACGGGCGGCGATCTTCTCCGCACCCGGCCAGTCCTGCTCGGCCGCCAACAGGTCGGCGACCAGCGCCGCGGTGTTGGGCAGCGCCCGCATGAACGCCATCATGTTTTCCGAGGCTTCGATCCGCTTCGTCGCGTAGCTCGGGCCGATCGTCACCGTGACGCCGTATTTGCCGAACGTCGGGTTGAAGAGCTTGCGGCTCTTGCCGTCGCGCTTCTTTTCCTCGCCGGTCGGCTTCATCAGGTTCGGATCGACCCGGACCTGCTCTTCCTTGTCGTCCTCGCGGAGAATGGTGACCACCCGGCGCTCGTTGTAGATTTTCGGGATGATCTCGACCAGGATTTCACCGCAGCGGCGCAGCGACTGGGCCAGGTTGTCCACGTAGTGGGCAGCGCCGATGTCGCCGGCACGGCGCAGTTCCCGGATCGCCTTGCCGCTCTCGTCGATCATCCGCTCGTTGGCCGTGGCGTCGAACCGGATACCGGTGACCGCCATCATATCCTGGGCAGCGCCTGCCGAGGCCTGGACGACGCCCTGAGGGATGCCGGCCATGGGCTGCCGCTGCGGTGGCGGGGCCGGCGTGTTGCCGATGCTGGTGCCCTTGTAGCTCAGATACGGCTGGTTCTTGACGTTGGCGTTCTTCCACTCGTCCTCGTGGCCTTCGATCTGGCCCTCTTCGACAATCCATGGGGATTTCGGCTGGAGCGCGATCAGTTCGGTTTCCGACGTCTTCCAGTAGTTATACATCCGCTGAGGGTCTTTGGCGTGCCGGATCAGACCGGACAGCTTGAGCTTGCCCTCGATGTCGATCGAATTGCCGATGACCCGGATGACCGGGATGGTGGTGCCGATCCACTCGCTCTCTTCGAGGATATCCACGGCCGTGGCTTTATACCACATGACCTTGGGCACTTCGCTCTCGCGCTCTTCCTCGATCCAGAGTTGCGTGCCGCGCTTCACTCTGGCCTTGGTGAACTCGTCCAGTTCGTCTTCCCAGCCGACATGGCCGTTACTCAGCTTTACCAGCTTCCTTTTCTCGGTCTTGATGACAAAATATTCAACGATCCGGATTTCGTCTTTGGTTGCCCAGCTTTGATACTTCTCACCGATACCGGCATCGTTGAACGGGACTTCCACCGCATCGGGCCACCGCTCGCGGAATTCCTCGCGGGGGATCATGTCGCTGATGAAGCACCAGCGTGCGTCAGCGCCAGTGGGGTCCTGACACATCGGGTCCATGTAGACGGTGAAGGCGTTGCGGACCCGCTTGATCTGGATGATTTGGTCGAAGGTATCCGGCGCCTCGTAGTCGGTGATGATCCGGAAATAGCCCCAGCCCATGGTCACGGCATCGTCGAACGCGGTGTCATAGGCTCCGTCGGCGTGGCAATCTCGTTCAATGAACCGGATCAGGCCGCGATACATTTTGGCGACTTCGGGATCGCCCATGTCGCCGGTTGGGCTGATATTGATGCTCGGCCGGTTCTCACGCTGGCCGTTGACCACCTGGGCCACGAACGTCGGCAGCTTGTTGATGGTCAGGCACGGCCGCTTGTCCAGGTTCCGCTGGGCCATGACTTCGGTCGGCCACTGGTTGCCGGCGAGAAACATCTTGTCGTCGAGCCCGGATTTCCGGTTCTCGGCTTCTGCGGAGATGACCTGTTCCATGCGTTTGCGCATGGCCTCAAGGATCTTCTCCTTGCTGTCCTCATCGTCGTCGTAGCCCAGCATGGTGCCCTTTTTGTCGGGCAACCCGAAGGACGGGGCGATCTTGATCATCGCCACATCGGGACGCGGCATACGGATGCGGCCGTTATCGCGGGGCTTTAATGGGTCTTGCGCCAATTTGGTTGATCCGCTTTGCAGCGTGGAAGAACCCGAGGAACCCCGTCTCGGTTCGGCCGGGACACAATAACACCGCCGATGACGAAATGGTCAATCATCAGAACAGAGTGTTGAAGAAGAACGAATTCAACGCCTCGGTGTTCGAAACATAGGTGATTAATATGGCGCCCTGCGCTCCGCTGCCCGGCTTCTGCGAGCCAGTTGGCGGACCGGCCTGACCACCACCACCGCCGCCGCCGCCCCAGCGACCACCATTCCCGCCAAGCGACACCGTCGGGCTTGAACCAGTGCCAACACCGCCTCCGCCTCCGGAACCAAAATTGGCGCCCCACAACTGACCGTCGCCACCGTTGCCGCCGGTAGATGACGTGCCTCCGAAGCCACCGCCACCACCACCACCTTTCGTGCCGTTGCCGCCCGGCACACCGTTGGACGGTGCTCCGACACCAGCACTCCCAGACCCGCCTGCGGTGTTGAAACCTCCGTTTGCTCCGGGGCTGGTGCCTGGTGCATTGCCGCCGCCGCTGGCGCCTCCGGTATCGGCGCCGGCACCACCGCCAGCGCCACCATTGGTGCCAGAGCCGCCCTGCCCACCGGCGGCCCCGTCGCCGCCAGAACCTCCAGCACCGCCGCCGCCGCTGGAGGTTCCCCCGTTGGGTCCACCATTACCACCGCTGTGCTTGATGTTGCCTGTGCCAAGAGCAATGCCGGATGCCGCAGCGCCGCCTGTGCCGCCTGCCCCCGTCCCAAAGCCGCCATGTATGGCGCCGTTTCCGCCCTTGGCTCCGCAGATTACGCCGGAAGACGAAATGTTGGTGGCGGTGTTGTTGTTGGCGATCCAGGTATCACCGCCGGGCGGACCGTCCGTGCTGGAGGTCGCGGCTGGAACGCCACCCGTCCCGATATTAATGTTGACCGTTGCGCCGGGAACGAGCGCTTGAGCGAGCGATTTCGAATAACCGCCGCCACCACCCCCCAAAGACGCAAAACTGGATGTGTCCCAGGTAGACGGAGCGCCACCGCCGCCGATGCACTCGATCGTGCTACCTGTCGTTGACCAGTCTGACGGCACAACCCAGGTGGTTTGAGCGGTGTTGCTGAGCAAGACGGTCTTTGTCACCGCCATTAGACGACAAATCCTTGGTTCAAGCCCTCAAACCGCAGCAAATTTGTCGTGCCAGCGACCGTTCCGGGAGCAATAAAGGTCAGGTTGTCTGTCGTATTTGGCGCACTGCCCGTGTAGTTCGACAGAGGCAGGGTGGCTGATGAGAGAAAACCTGCTGCTGCGGTCGAACCAGCCTGGAACGTCACGGTCCCGACTGTTGGGCCATTGATCACGTCGATCATGACCCGTTGGCGGGTTTGCACGGTGCCCACGTTGAGCGTGATCGTGCCGCCCGCGGTCGGCATCGTCAGGATCACATCCATGCCCACGGTTGGAGACAGAGTGATCGTGCCGCCTGCGGTGGTCGTGCAGTTGGTGATGGTCTGGGAGAACGTCGGTCCCGTGGCTCCGGTGGCTCCAGTCGCGCCCGTAGGTCCGGTGGGTCCCGGCACTGTCGAGGCTGCACCGGTAGCGCCCGTGGGGCCTGCTGGCCCGGTGGGTCCCTGAGGTCCGATTGCGCCGCCGATCTGGAGATACCACACTCGCGGCTGCAAACTGAGGGGGGTCTCGGTCGCGTTGACCGCCACCGAGAGGCCTGGATTGAGGGTCAGCGGCTGATTGATGGCAAAGCCGAAGATCTGGTCCCCGTTCGACGGGTAGATGAACAACGGGTTGGTGCCATTGTTCAGAATGGTCAGATTGACATTGATGACCGCCGGCAGGCGGCAGCCGGTGCCGCTCGGCACGTTGGTGAATTCGTTGAACTGCCGCGTGATCGGTGCAGCATCGGACTGTTTGGTGCCGGCCGCCGATAGGTTCGACAGCCCGAGAACCGGGAAGCCGAAACTCATCTTGAACGCTGCCTTAGGGTCAACAGCGCGCACCATGTCATAAGGACCAGCACTGCAACAAAAAGTGCTCGGATCTCCCATTGCTGCCTCTGCGCCGTTACCACCAGTGCGGCAATGATGCCCTCTTGGCGGTAGCTCTTTGGCGTCGTCAGATCGTCTTCGTAAATAGCGAGGCGGGGATCAACCGCTGCCACATTTTCGGCAGTCAGCCCAATCTGCGGGCGGTCATAGTTCGGATCGGCGTTTGGCTCCCCCGGGGTCTTCATCTTGAACTCTAGCGGATGGAGCGCCATCACATCGGCCACCATTCGATCGGCATCCAGTTCGCCAAGTGCGTCCTTGAAGCGGAGCGACGAAATCGTGCAAGCCGACGTCTGCAGGGTCAGCACGTTGCCCGCTGCCATGCAAACAAAGTCTGCGTTGGTGCCGGTCGTCACTGCTGGCAATGTGATATTGCCAGCCCCGTCCATGGAAAATCCTTTGACGCCCCCGAACATCTGGAACGACAGATTATTGGCTGCACTACCAGGCCCCACCAGGTTGAATGCTATGACCACATCCTGATCAGTGCTCTCGCCCACACCCAGGTGGATGGATGTATTGGTCCCAGTGTTCATGTTCGGGGCCAAAACCAGTAACGGGTTAGACAGTGTCGCTACAGACGTGCTGACCGTCTGCGCATCCGACCCTGCCAGATTGATGTGGAGAGTCCCGTTGAGGTTCGATGTAGTCGCACTGAGCGTGCCGACGGTGATCGGGCCTGTCGTGACCAGTCGCCCGGCGGGGCCGTTGAGATTATACACCCCGAGTGAGCCGGGCGGATTAAAGGTCCAACCGTTGAAGTTGTTCATCGAGACATTGTTGAGCGCGTTGTCGGTCGCAGTAACCGCAGTCCACCCAGCAGTGAACGCTGTGTCAACCGAGTTCCCGACCATCTCTAGCGCGCCGCCGGACTGCGCTACGTATTGGCCATTGGTGGCGTTACCTGGGCCTGAGAAGTGCACGCCGTTGATGTGCAGCGAACCGCCAGCCTGCGAAATCAGAGCTGGCGTGCCGCCGCCGCTTCGGATCAGGCTGCCGCCGTTGATGTCCAGGCCACCCTGGGTTAACACCACGGACGGCGCGGCGACGTAGTTACTCCCCAGGTAGTAGTTGCTGATGCTCGTCACGAATGAGGCATTGGAGTTGACGGCGAGTGCGCCGGCACCGGAAAATGCGCCGAGCGTGGAATACATGTCGGTGATCTTAAGGAAGCCAGAACCGCTCGTGGCCAGCACATTCAGGATCGCGTTGCTGCCGTCCATTTGCAGCGAGGTGATGGTGCCCCAGGTAAATGGCGCCTTTACGTTGACGATGCCAGTCCAGTCCTGGAACTTACCGATGACCACGCCGTCCATCTCGCCAAAGTTCGCCGCGACGGTAGTGCCGTCGTAGAAGACACTGGACAGGGCTTTCTGGGCCAGCGCATTGGTGCCGAAGTTATAGAATACGTAAGTGTCGATCTGCGGGAAATTGAAGCCGCTGTCGGTGTCCAAGCCTATGTCGAACGCCTCTCCCTGGAGCACGCCAAAGTGGAAGGTCGAGCCACGCTGGTAAACACCGTCCCAGGCGCCGACGAACAGCACCCGATCGAGGAACAGGTTCACAGCGCCGTTATTGTAGATCGCCCACGGGTATTTGCAGCCCGTCCCGCCGACCGTCGTCGTGCAGCCCTGCGCCAGTGTTTTGAATTGCGAGCGCGGCGCGGCGAACCGGATCGTGTCGCCATTGCCTACGCCAGGGGCTGCCACGTTCGCAGACAACGTAGCGGTCAGACCGGACACCGTAGCAGTCGTCGCCGCCGACGCCGTGAAATAGGCTGTGGAGGGGATCGCAGCGGACGCGGTGCTATCGATCACAACCATGCCGTTGACCACGCCGGATGCCGACGCCAGAGCGATGGTATTACCGCCGGCCGCTGTGGCCGCCGTTGTGGTCGTGGTGATATCATTCGGCTGGTGGAACAGGAACTGCACGCCGATGACGCAGGGTTGAACCATCGTGCCGTTGCCGGTCGTCACGACCACTACGCCTGATGCAGCGCTGTTGAAGTCCGAATTAACGTCGATGATGGTGCCGTCGCCGTCTCCGACGAGACATTGCGACTGCGTCGTGCTGCCGAGGTTGATCTGGTTCTTGACGTGATAGGTCCCCGCAGGGAGATACACGTTGGCGATGGTGCCGTTGCGGGTGGCCGCGAGCGCGGAGTTTATGGCGACTGAGTTGTCGGATGTCTGGCTCCCGGTGGCATCAGCCCCGTAATTCAGCACATTAACCATCAACTGGCTCACCGGGGCGCCGGCTGGCGGGGTTGGCCCCTGGCCAACCTGCGCCAAAGCGTTCGAGCCAATCAGCCCAGCAAGAACCAGGAATACAGGGAGAAGCCTCATTTGAGGGGCGTCCTTAGTTGCGGAACTGGACGAGATTTGGCGACGAGCACCCGGCGGTTGAGAACAGGCTGGGGACGTTCTGGGTGCCGGTCAGGTCCACCGTGTCACTGCTTAGGTTGGTGCCACCGAACTGTTCGCCTGAGGTCGCCGTCGCGGTTCCGCCGCCCCAGTTGACAGTGAACTGGCAGCCGCTTCCTGGTGCGATAAAGGTCAGTCGCCCGAACGAGCCCGGCTGCGGCAACGCGCCAGAGCCTGGACTCATGGTCACGTTGGCGGCTGTCAGTGGCGTGCTGACACCTGCCGTGAGCGCCATGGTGCCCTGGTAGGTTGTTCTACCTGTGGTGACCGCCTGCTGTGCAAAGGCGGAACCGGGAACCAGCAACAAAAGGAAAAGGAGGAACCGGAACAACATGGATGCACCAGGAAAAAACTGTCTGGACACCCGTGAAGGCCCGTCACGGTTCGGCGCTTAATCTATGCCCTACCGGTCAGGGTTTCGCAACAATCAGTGCTCGTCGGGCGAAGGCGGCGTTGGTCTTCACCCGATCGACGTGCGGACATTTGCCTTCGGCCAGAAGCAATTCGCTGGCATCGAGCGACAGCCGGTAATGGCCTGCCCAATAGGCGTTGATCGCCAGTTCGTCGATCAGAGCCCACTCGTAGATCCATGGTTCGACGAACAGGCCATTGCTGGGTGGAAGGCTGGTGTGGCGGACGCCTTCCTGAGCATACAAAAGACCGTCGGCGAACTGCTTTCTGGCGCGGCACAGTCGGGCCGCTCCGTGATAGGCCTCGGCTCGGCTCATGTTTACCCGGATGGCCTGTTGGTAGAAGCCAAGCGCCTCGTCCGGTTTGATTTCCTCGGCGATCCGGCCGGCGTTCAACAGGCTGACGTAGACCTCCTCGGACCATAAGCCCTGAGCGGCTCGCCACTCGTATGAGACCAGGGCGTGGTGTTTTTCGCCGCAGTCACGCCAGCTTTGCGCCAGATAAAACCCATATCGGGCCTTCAAGAAGCTCTCCTTTTCCTCGGAAAAGGCTTTTTCCAGGATCAGCGCGTCCTTGCGATAGGTCTCCGGGTCTTTGCCGCGGGCACCGCCTGAGCCGACCTGGATAACCCACGGCACGCCGTCACCGGGACCGGCGTCCGAGCATTCCAGGAACTCATGGAGCACCCCCCGGTAGCGCCAGGGCAGCTTGTTGCTGACAAGCTGAACCCGCGGGTAGGTGATCCCCTGATACCGGAAAAGCACGCTATAGCTGTCCGCGGTGAGCGGCACCTGTGCCCATTCTGCAAGGATGTCGTCGGCGTCGATGATGAACGAATAATCGGCCATCGGCCGGGCCAGGGCGAGCGCTTCGCTGCGGTTGTGTGCGAAATCGACCCACGGCCGTTCGATCAAATAGCCGGGCTTCAGGTCCAGGAACGTCGCCTTGATCAGATCCTGGGTGCCATCGGTCGAACCGGTGTCCACGATACACCACGTGTCGATCACCGGCATCACGGACTTCAGGCAGCGCACGATGACGTCCGCCTCGTTCTTCACGATCATCGACAGGCAAATGGTCATTTGATGCGGTAGCCTTCTTCCTCAGGTGTTTCGCCCATCGCCTGCTTCAGCACGGTGACGTTCAGTTGATCGACGTAGGTTTGAATGTTGTCCCGGTCGAGCAACCGCACATAGACGTAAAGCTCGGCCTTCGGGTGGAACAGAATGATGGCCGGCTCCAGGCCCTCCACGTTGAGCAAACGAGCTTCCATGCTCTTGGGGATTGGCGGTATCGCGTCGGGCGCGAGCAAATCCAACTTTCGGATGTCAATATCCGTCGGGATCAAACGTGTAGTCATCAAGCCTCTCCGGTCTGGGGCGGTCCATGCTCACTTCGCCGGGGGGCTGGTCGGTTTCGACCGCGTCAGCAAGCCGGGCCAGCATCTCTTCCTTCTGGGCGCGTCGCTTGCGGCCCTCAGGCGCCTTGGGCGCCCTGATCCAGTAGGCCCCTTTTCCGGTGTGGCAAATGTAGGTGATGGCCTCAGCGTCAAGCCCAGGGTCGTAGTGGATGATCGGCGGTTGGAAGACCAGAGGCACTCAGGCGTGGCCCGCCTGAGAGTGGTGGAGGCGCTTGAAGCCCATCCGGCCGACCGCTCTGTCCACCAGCGCCGGCACGTCGGGCTGGTTACAGTCCGTGCAGATCAAGCCCCACAAGGCATCTTCGCCTGGGGCGATCTGTTTTGAGACGAAAAGCAGGAGCGCGACGCCGTTCAGATCGGCCTCACGGCCGCACAGAACGCACCGTTGGCCGCCCTTCAGGATCACGGGAACCGCTTTGCCGACCGCACTGAGGCGCATCTGCGCGTCCTCGTCGCCACCCTGGGCCGCCACGTAGATGCTCGGCATCTCCGAGGACTGGACCACCATCACCGATGCGGTGCCCCACTCAAGCAGTTCGTCGTAGGCCTTCTTGACCTCGTCGCTCATCCCGACAGTTCCGCCGAGGTCCGCCAGCGCTCCCGGATCTGGGCAATGTCCTCGCTCAACCGCTGCTCCATGCCACGGAACTCAGCAACGAACCGGCCAAAAGCGTCCGCCTTGGCCTGAAGAACGTCGATGTCCGCCTGGTTGGCTTCACGTGAAGCGCCCATCGCTGGGTCCCATATTGTCAGCGCCATGCTTGTTCGGTCCTTCGGCCAGCCACAAAATTTGCATACGCCTTTGTCATAGACGCACCAGGAGTTGCAACGTTCGATCCTCAGATAAGTAAGCCCTGACCGTTGGAGGCGAACGGGCGAGCGCCTTTCGACGAATTGCAGGGCTTGCAGATAATTCTGAGGTTCCGGATTTCGTGCCGGCCACCTTTTGCAAGGGCGGTCACATGGTCAACGGATTTCTCTCGCACGTTGGAGAATTTGTTTTTGCAGTCAGGGCAGGTTTTTGCCCTCCGGATCATCCTAGGAAGCGCATTCCTTGGGAGGCGTTCGACCGTAGCTCCACGCTCCAGGGCACAGCGGCGGCTTTCCCTAGCCTTTTTGATGACGACATATTTATCCGTCTTCCGATAACGATCCTGGATCTGCTTGGCTCTTTCTCGGTTTCTGGCGCCCCACCCAGCCCTGATGCGGTTTCGGTCAACTTCACATGCCAAACACCGGGAATACTTCGTGCAACGCTCCTCCACGTGGCCATGTTTGCACGGCTTCCCGGTGAAATAACGCGGAAGGCCGGCGGCCCGCGCTTGTTCCAGGCTCAGAAGTGGCGGCATCTCGGTCAAACGCTTAATGAATCCTCATTCCGCTGAGTGAAGTAAGCCCGGATATCGTCTCTTAGCCTGATTTGGCGTGGTTCATAAGTCTCCAACTGCAAAAGTCCGTTGGCACCGTATTTAATGTCCGTGTCAGGGTCGTATTTTGCCCGGATCAGAATTTCGTTCCTCGTGGAATATCGCCGGCCGACCTTACTGCCGTGCCAGTCATGCCAAAGCGTTCCCGGAACGTAGCCCACATCGCGCTTGATCCACCGCTCGGCCAGAGTTTGCCAGTGGAGCAGCCGACGGACATAACCGATCGAACTGTTGATGTTGCCGGGCAGGACTACCTCCACAGAGCCGATCAGAGCCCAGGCTTGATACCAATCGGCTGCCCCGAGAATGGAAAAATCAATAAGCCGACCGACTTTGTCCAGTGCATCGACGTTCGCTGCCCAGGCGAGCCCTGGCCGACCAAACGACTTAATCCCGTAGGGATATTTTTGGTGCAGGCGGGTCAACTGCTGCGGGTTGGGTGTCCCGAAATTGATGTAATTGAACATAAAGCTGGGCGCCGCCCGCTCCATCGCCTCCTGATTTTCATTTACGTCAATCATGGACGACCAAAGTTGGACGACTTCGTATCGCTGAAGGGCGTGCCAGGTTTCTTCGAACCACCGACGCGGCGGTTGCAATGGTCCGCAGTCTGCGTCGATCCAGGCGACCTTGGTGGCGCCGTGTTGGACGGCCCGCTGGATGCCGATATTGATCATCGCCTCTTTCAGCCAAAGCTCTTCGAAACTCCGGACCTGGACGTGATGCGGGTTATTCGCCTCGGTCACCATGAACGGCCGCTCGCCGAAGGCCTGTTCGACGGTGATCAGATTGACGCCGGCAGCGTCGCACATCTCTTTGAAGCGCCAGTAGAGTTCGTATCGGCGCATGAACCGCACCGGGTTGCTGATCACGGTCACCACGAAGAACTGGGAGAGGTCCGCGGCCGGCCGGAACGGGTGCGGGCATTCAACGTGGTGGAACGTCATTGCAGGTCCTTGGCGGGGGTTTCGGCTGATTTGACCCAAATCAGGGCGATTCCCAAGCCGTATGCTGCATTACGGTATGAAGTCAGACGGCCCGGTAGTTTGCATGGTGCCAGATCCGTGCGCGAATTCGCGCACATTCAGCGCAATCTCCAGAGCGATTTTTCCGCTTAATAATATTTTCCGCCACGAACGAATGACCGCAAGCAAACTCTGTCTTTGGCGGCTTGGGTTGACGCTCCATCAGTGCGCGTTCCCGTCTGGCCTTGGCCCTGGTTTGCATACAGGCTCTGCACCACCGCCCATACTTCGTTTCTCGCCAGATTGTATTGGTCTCATCGTAGGGATGGCCCTTTGGGCAATGGGTTTTGTCCATTTGCCGACGGCGGGCCGTTTCGCCCGTCAGGCCACGTCCGATGTTCACCTTGCAGGTCACCGCCTCAAGATGGTCAGGATTTACGCAGCAGTGCAGCCGGCATAAATGGTCCAGCTCCAGTCCCTCGGGAATTGGTCCACGATGAATTTCATAGGACACACGGTGAGCCAGTCGGTTCCGTCCGCCGCAGCCAATGTAGCCATAGCCATCCGATGATGCGCCGAACCAGAGCCAACAACCGGAATTAGGTTCCGGAATGAACTTGGCTTCGAACCGCTCCAAGAAAGACGCCCTCACATGCGTTGTGTGGGTTTTGGCTGCCCATAGGTGGTGGTCGCCACGGTCTGCGGCACCGATTCCTTTTTCATGAGCGCGTTCACCCCGGTGCCCTTGCGCTTGCCGGATTTGGCCTTCTCCATGGTGGTCGGTCCGCCAGCGGCCTTGGCTGCCTTCTTGGGCGTCGCCATTTTGGTGGGCTTTCTCATTTCTTCTTCTTCCTCATCGGCTTTTTCTTCGGAGCCGGCTGGTTGGTGGCGTTCAGCTTAGGCGTGCCCGCCTTGGTGAAATTGATTTCCTTGGCCCGGTCCGGCGTGCCGATCAAGCTCGGGCTCATCATGCTGTTGGTCGCCATTCATTTTGCTCGCTTTGGCAGTTTCCCGCCCTTGTCGGCGGCGAGCTTCTCTTTACCAACGCTTTTGGGAATTCCGATAGTGGAATGTCCGGACGCCGCGGCACCCATGGCCAGGCGTTGAGCTTCCGAAACGGGCGGCTTGGCTTTCTTTCCACCGGGCATGTGAGGGCTTCCCATCCAACACGCCCGCACCATAGGCAAATTCAGCCGTTGTCAGTCAATCTTCCTGGTCAGCCGTTCGATGATCACTTCCGCGACCGAAATCTTTCGCTCCAGGGCCTCGCGCTCCAATTGCTCATAGAGCCCGAGCGGACAGCGGAAATTGACCGTCCTACGGTTCATTGAGAATTCAGACTGGCGTGCCCCACTCATTTCGGCAACATTGCACGGAGACGGCTGACGCACTCGTCAATCGCCTCCTGGCGAGTAAAGATCCCGATCGTGCTGACGGCCTCGCAGACCATAATGGCATATTCCATGGTGCGATCCCGCACCCATTTGTCGCGCTGGGCCAGGTGCGACAGGCACTCAGGCAGCGGGTTTATGTCGGGCATTGCACGACCTCCACGGTAAACGCGGTCAGCGGCCGGTTGGGCTTGCCGTCCGGTCGCCGCGGCTTGACGCGGCTCTGGGTGCTCCAGAAGAGCAGCGCTTCACCGGCATTTTCAAAATGCCTGGCCTCTTCGATCTTGTCGGTCGTTGGTATCGGGAAGTGCTCGACGCGGCCGTCGTGTGCACCGACGTCGAAATCCTTCAGGAATTTCCCGGTTTCAGGCGTGGTCATCGTGCCACCGAATGTTTGGGCGCCCAAGATTTTGATTGCACAGGTCATTTTAGAACTCCGGTGGGACCGGGATGGCCCAGGCTATTGGTTGCGAAACTTCACCGCCCGTTGTGCACCACCACTTTTTGTCATCTCTCTGATAGACCACCATCAGAAACGCCCGTGATACCGGCCAAAAGCCGAGCACAGCGCGGTTCGACGTCGGCTTCTCTTCGGCGGAGCGGTGCCAGTCCATTTATTCAGCATGGCGGAACGGCCGCAGTCGGTAAATACCGATTGGCCGATTTATCCACAGATTTGTGGATTTAATATCCCAGAGCCTGGAGCGCAGCGGCCACCAGATACCAGACGTGCTTGCCGAGGCGCGGCCAGTTCTTCACGTCGTCGAGCCGCAGGGTCATTCTCCGGTCCAGATATTCCTTGGACCGGCCCTTCAAGGTGCGAACGATATAATTGCCCCTGGCCAGATTGGTCGATGAGCCGTCGTTGATGATTTCCATCCGGGCGATCTCGGTCACCCGGTGAGTGATCGCGGAGTGCAGTTCAACGCGGATGATCAGCATTGGGGGCTGGGCAGCGTTGGTTGTTGGTGATCTCGCCGGCACGCCATTTGCGCCAATACTCCCTGCGGGCCTCGGCAATGGCCTCGTTGTTGCGCGCATTGCGGAGCAGCTTAAATTTGCCGACCCGGACCTGCACCGCATGAGGAGTGATGTCGGTTCGGCCGAGCATTTGATTGATGTGTTCGGCCAGTTCCTCCAGGGTCATGCCGGTCGGGTAGTGTTCCTTCAGGAAATTGTCGGCCGCCTCGGACCATTTGCGGGTGCGTTCGCCGATGTTCCGGGCCAGCGTCTCAGGCGAGTAGCGCTTGCGCCGCTCCACGCAGCCGCCGCCATGATCGGCTGGCCGGCCACATGGGCACACGCCGCGGCGGGGCACGTCGCTGGTGTAGCGTATCAGGGTTTTCTGATTGATCCCGGTCGCCTCGCGCAGGCCCGCCAGGGACACGCCCTTGCCTCGCATCTCCCGCAGGAGTTCGACGAGCTTAACCGGTAACTGGCCCACTCGAAAGCTCGGCCTTCAGGCGATCCTTTGAGATATCCAGTCCGGCCAGCAGGGTCAGTTTGCCGATACCGTCGGCCACCGTGGCAGTCGAAACCTTACCGGTGGCGTCCACCATGATCAAAGCAAGCGACTGGATTTCGTTGGCTTCGATCCGCGTTCTGGCGTTCTCGAAAAGGTCACTGATGGTTGGCAAACAAACCCCCGAAAAGTCTTGGGGCGGGCGCTCCCCAGAGAACCCGCCCCAACCCCACTTGCGTCCTTCGAACCACGATCGAACCGAAGCCGGATTACCCCCTCAATGGATTCGGGGCAAGCTCACTTTGCTTTGAACAAGCGGCACCAATACTCAGGGTCGATCCGGCCGGCCACTTTCTCGCAGCCGTCGGGTTTCTCGAAATACCTGCAAAGACCGCACCGACGATCTGCCATCCCACGGCTGTAATCGACCGAGGTCTTCTTGACCTGTGAGGTCAGTTTCGCCCGTGATGCGTCCATGCAACCCCCACAACCGCAGCAGGACCGCGGCACTGACCATGATCGGCACACATACCACGGTCACCAAAACCAGCACAGCAAGAGACCCGGCAAGGATCGTCACTCCGAGAAATACGCAGCAAGCCAACAACAGGACCATGGCGGCATTTGAGATGAAGTCCTTCATCCCCGCAACTCGCAACCCATGTGATCCGTCTTTGGCCCCTTGCGCCACCGTCCAACGTCTCGGGTCCTGACGCACATCTTACACCCCCTCGAGCCGTTCGGACGTATGTAGAGGGTGTCACCAGAGAACGGATGACCGAACTTGCAGTGGGTTTTTGCCCGCTGTCGTTGCCCTGAGACCCACATCGCATTGCCTCGTCTGGTATTTTCAGCAGAAGTCACCGGCTCCATGTGATCTGGATTCACACAGCATCTGACGCGGCAAAGGTGATCTATTTCAAGGTCAGTTGGGATCGGTCCGACATAAGAAACGTAGGATATGCGATGCGCCAAGTTGCCACCTAGCCTGGCATAGCCGTCAGGATCGACATACCCATCCCATAGCCAGCATCCGCTATTCGGCTCCGGTGAGACGTGCCGCTCAAATCTTTGCAGTCGAGTGCCCTTCCCACCATTGCGCTTCCGGGTCACCACCGCCATCCGATTTTTCGTGGGTCGTCAGTCGGAGTTTTTGTGGGCAGCGGCGCTTTCACCCGAGGGCATTGCTTGAGTGCCTCTTGCATCTGTCTGCGGGCTTCCGGCATCACCTTGCCGGCGAGCACGTCACCCACGGCACCGTGGAAACGCTCGTGCACGGGATCGGGGACCGGCACTGGGCGGCCGGTGTCAGGGTCCGGTTTGGTTGGACCGTGGTAATCGTGGGCTCCTGGTTCGGTCGGCAGCCATAGCTGCTTCCGCAGGCGAGTGATCTCGGCCAGCAATCGGCCTTCCCGGTCGGTCACCGGCTGGATCATCTCGCGCAGTTTGATGTTCTCGACGTTTTTCTCGTCGTAGAACTTGTGCCATGCGTCCCGCTCGGAGCGGAGCATGATGTTTTCCCTGGTCAGTTCGGCCTCGCGGGTCTGGATCTCCAGGCTCCGCCCAGGAGGCGGGTCAGTTTTGATGGGCAGCCAGGGCGAAGGCGATTGCTGAAGCCGCTCCCAACTGGGGGCTAACTCTTCAGCGGGGACCGAGACACTGCGGGGCAGTCCTATCGGCTCTTGCCCGTGCAGTGCCAGGGGAACGACCGGGTGCCACCCGCCATGAAGCAGGATTTCCCGCCGCTGAAGCTCGTAGTTGAAGCGCTCGGTGCCAATCCGCGTCGGTTCACTTTCCATTTCACCCTCCTTTATTGCCGCGGCGAGCCGTCGGCGTGGCGGGTGACTGCGACGTTGGCCCACATCGCCGTGGTCCGGTGGTTCCGGATGGTCGCGGTCTTGTCCGGGCCGTCCGGCAGCAGTGCGACCAAAACATCATGGTAATACTTGGCGGCCTTCCGCAGGGCTTCCATGGTGGTCAACTGAGCATCGGTCGGCTTCAGGTATTCGAATGTGCTTTCGTGCATCTCAACCCCCATTTCTGTTGCGCGACACCTTACGGCCTCCTGGCCAATCTCCACAAGTGTGTGGTTTGGACAAATTTACCGGCAGCCTCTGGTCAGGCATTCGACTGCGGCCCAAATCACCGTCAGCGAAACCGCAGCCGACACCAGCATGAAGAGAAAGCCGATCCGGCGTCCTCTCCGGTCGCTCACCGCCGCCGCCAGACGAACGCGAGAAGAAGGCAGGCCGCGATTAGCTCAAGCGCGAGCATCAGTTTGTCGCCAATTTCGATCATTGTTGCGGCTCCCAGGTGACGTCGATCCGCAGCCGGTCCACGTCCCACCAAACGTCGTAGGCCATCACCATGCGGACGGTCAGCCCGCCACGCCGAACTCTGGCACAGGGCTTGCAGTCCGGCAGTTCCAGCGACGGCACCGTTTCCACCGGGCAATACCGGTTGACCGCGGTGTCGGCCGCCTCATGGAGATACCGCTCAATGAAGCTGTCGATCGTGTCGGCCAGGTGCTCGCGGTTGTAGGTGGTCTCGTAGGTGCTCACGAACCGCGGGTCATAGGGCCGGATCTGAGGCTCGATCAGCATAAAGGTCCATTTGACGAGGATGTTCGCCGTCAGGTCCTGAATGATCATGCGGCCCTCGGTGGATATGGCCACACAGGCGGCTCAGGAGCCCGCACAGCCCGGCGGTGCATCGCCAGCACCCTATATGGCTCGCGGTGCCTGATCGCGTGTGAGCGGGCCAGCCTGCCCATCACGAGGGACAATTCGCGGCGCGGCCGCACCGAAGCATCGGTCTGGTGATACGGCCGCCTGAAGGCCTGATCGGTGATCAGGCCAAAACACATCGGGGTCATGTGCCCATCCAACTGGTTCCTGGTCCGGTCGGCATTTGCATCGGAGTGAGTTCCGTCGGGTTAGCAACCCGGATCGATTCCCGCACCGGCTCTGCGAACGTCAGCACCACCGCGTCCCACTCGTCCGGCGATTTCACCCCTCTCGCCCGCATCTGCTCCTTGCTTTCCAGCCGCAGCTTCTGATCGGTGGTCTGGTAGGTGTAGGCCGGCGCACAGGCATCGGACTGGAGGGTGTCGGAATCCGGGATGTCAGCACCCGCTGGCTGCTCCAACCAGTCTTTCGACCGCATCCACATCTCCGCTCGCCGGTCCACTGGTCCAGGCCGCTTGGTGCCGTCGCGCATCATCCGGACACCGGTCTGCGGCCGGCCGCCGAAGTTCACCAGCTTGACCACCTTCGAATAAGGCTCACCCCAGCTTTCCAGGATGTCATACAGCCGGTCGCCGCCGCCGCCCGCGTCGATGAACATCCGGGTCGGCTTGTCCTGGTCGATGATATCCCTGAGCCAGGCCAGCGCCTCGGTCGTGCCGATCTTGTTGCGGCTCTCCACCTTGGAGACCTTACGCCCCTTCCGCCACGCCACTGAGAAGCGATCGTCGCCAAAGCGCGAGGGATCGACGCCCACCACCAGCGGGCCGAAGCCTTCCTTGTTGGCCTTGCGGGCAGCCAGCACCGTTTCCGGGTCGATATATGACTGCTTCCCGGTCGCTTCGAACATCTCGACCGCCGAAGCCGGGTATTCCTGCTTGAAGAGCTTCGGGTCCTTCAGTTCGACGATTTTGGCCCGTCTCCAGGCCATTTGCCCGTCAGTCAGCCCATAAGCGCCCTGGTAGAACCGCTCTTCCTCGGTTGGCGACCAGTCCGGATCGAACCCTCTTGTGTATTCCGCGGTCCAGAACCACGGCACAAACAGCGCCATGTAGTCACCGATCCCGCGCTCGGCGTCCTGCCAGTGGTCGTAGTAGGCCCCTGACGGCCCGGCTCCAGTGCTCTCCAGCACGATCTCAGTGCCAGCGAAGTCCGGCACGGTCTGCACGATGCCGGCGAAGTGCCCCTTCGCATTCGGGCTTGCCGCGACCTCCGACCAGTGCAGCAACTGAATGGTCTGTGACCGGCCGCCCGCCTTGGTGCCCGCGGTGCCGACCTCATACGACGAGCCCAGCCGGTCGAAGACCAGTTCCTTGGCGTTGTCCACGCCGGTCGAAGGCCTGAGAGGGTTATGCTCCTGGAACCGCTCAACCATTTCAAACAGGTTGTCGGTCGCAGGCTGCTCGTGGGTCATGATGTAAGTATGAATGCCGCGCCAGAAGATGCTGCGGTGGTAAAACCGAGCCGCTATGTAAGTAGAGACGCCGCTTTGTCTGCCTTTTCCAATAATAACCCGGACCTTGCCAGTCCGTTTCTTCTGGTCCTCAAGTCGCTGATGCACAAATCTCTGGGTTTGATTGAATACCAACGGCAGTAACGGATTGCTTTCAACGTCCTTTGGCTGTATCCGCAGGCATTCCTCGGCGAATGTCGGCAGGTCGCCGCGCAACCGCTCCAGGGCTTCTAGCCGTCGCTCGATATCTGAATCTGACATGGGAACCGGCTACCAATTGCAGCCGATTCCCGTTAACCGCCCTCGTAGAGCGCTCGCAGCAAAGCCTTGTTCTTCTCGTCCATCCACCAGCCCCGGTATCTGGCCGTATGGATGAAGATCGGCGGCGACAACGCCTTCAACTTCCTGCGGAGCCGGCAAATGAGCACATCGACATGCCGCGCATGGACCGGCTTCCGGCGCTTCAGACCGACGTCCAGGCGCGTGCACAGAGCGTGGTGATTGAGCGGCGTAGTCGAACCACTCAGAGCCATCAAAATTATCTCGGTCGCCCGGTTCATCGGAAGTTTGGGCTGCTGCGGAGGCGCCGTCGGAACCAGCGCTTCTTCCAGCGCCCGGATTTGCTCTCTGGCTTCGTGCAAAGCCAACCGACACAGGCCCAGGTCGGCCTTGCAGATCGCCAATGCGCGATAATCAGACTGGCTCATGGCCAGCCCGGCTACCAACCCAGAGCGATTCCCGTTAAGACCTCACCGGCCCGGAGTGGCCCGACGCCGTGAGGCTCGGGGGAACCGCCCCAAGCGGGAACGCCCACCGCTCCGGGTCACCCCTTGGTCAGCGTCACCCGTATCCAGTCGTCGTCCACCCTGTCGATCCGCTCCACCCACCCGTTCGCCATCGCCATCGCCTCAATCGTCGTCCGGCACTCCGCAGGCAGCATCCCGTCAATCGGCGACCGCCCCGATTTCATCTGCTCCCAGACCCGGCCGCAAGCGAACCCGTGCGCAAAGCTCGGCGACTGGTCCGGGAACGCCATCACCAATTGCCAGCCGTCGTCGCTCATACCCCCGTCCCCATGATCTTGGCATTCTCTGGAACCAGTTGCCGCACATGATCAATGTGCATCGTCAACAGCCGCTCCCGTAGCTCCGGTGGATGACCCGCCAGCCAGATCGACAGCAACTCAGCCAGCGCCGCACCCTGAACACCACCACTCTCGCCTGCCAATGCGGGACGGAGCTTACGGGCAAGTTCCAATGCCGCCTTTGCCGGGTCCATCACTCACCCTCCAGCCGCTTGATCAAATCGTGCGCCGCAATCGTAGCATCCCAGGGCTCGCCGCTCTTGCTCGGGAAAAACGGGTCCATACCCCCGCTGTGCGTCGCCTCAACCAGCATCGCAAACAGCGTGTCGATCGTCGCATGGCACCGCTTCAACGCCGCAGCCATCTCAGGCGCCAGAGCCATCTGACGGCCCAGGTCCGGGTGCGCCTCGTGAGCAAGCCGGCTCACATAAGCCACCGGCAACGTGCTCTCGTCCCGGATAATCCCCCCGCCCGCATCAAACCGCAGCATCACTCAGCCTCCACCGGTGGACCACTCAGCAACTGCCGAAGCATCCTCAAAGCCGGACCATGGTCCACACCAACCAGACACGCATCAATCAACGCCCGCTCAGCCGTCCGGATCGCCATGTGACGCTCAACCGCCGTCGGAGGACCCTTCTCAGCCCAATACCGATCAGCCGCAGCCATATCCCCAACCTCAGAAATTTCCATCACACCAAGCCCCCTAAATTGACCCGGCAGAAATATCAGAAATAATAAAAATTTGCCAGCCGATATCCACTAATCTGGGTGTCCTCATTCAGACACCGGCAGGGGGTTTTTCTCAGTGGAGGTCGTTTTCCCTGCGCTCGCTCTCTTCCCGACGGTCAAACGACTTGTGCACCAACACCCCCTCGTCCCAAAATGGGCCGCACCGACAATCCTCACTGTCGATGTCATGCTCCGCAATGTCTTCCAGCGGATATACCACCGCAGGAAGGCCCTGAGCGTAGTCAGGACCAAGGCTCGCCCAATATCAAAAAAATAATTTTGCCCAGCGGGGGGACGTATAGGGTGTGGGTGCATATTCACATGCACCGGGGTATTTCCACAGTGGGGATCGTTTTCCTGGCGGGTCCGGCCCGGATCGGCCCGGATCGGTCCCCGCCTCGGCGCGGTCGGCGCTGGCCGCCTCACGGCAGCGGCATCGACCACATCGCCTCGCGCTCGCTGACCTCGGCCGCCACCAACGCCAAGCGCTCGGTCTCCAGGGCCTGGGCCTGTTGCTGGCGTCGCGACCGCTCCGCCCCCTCCCGGGCGCAGTCGTCGCACCGGAACCGGCCGTGCCAGTCGTTGCCATCGCTGCATCGCTTGCCGCACTGGCAGCACCGCACCAGTCCGCTCGCCCGACCGTGCACCGCCGCCGCCGCCACTCCCCAGTCCGCTACCATCGCCGCCTCCTGTTAGTGGCCATACAGAACTCGCCACGCCTTCAAACGACCGTTTGAACTGTAGGCCGACCGTCCGAATAGACCTTGCCCTACAGGACAACCCCACATCTTGTGGTCTGTTAGCTCTTGGCCGCCTTGTCGGCCGCCGTGCCAGGCCGGAAGAACGGCCGCGCCTCGCCCTGGACCTTGAGCCGTGGTTCGAGGATCGGGCCGGCCGGGTGGTGGCCAATGGTCTTGGTCGCGACCGCATCGACGCGAGGGACCGGCACGCCGGCCTTGGCTTCGACGATGGCCTTGGCACGGGTGCGCCATTGGTCGCGCTGCTCCGTGAGGCTCGCGACCTCGGCCTCCAGCTTGGCGACCTTGGCGGCGTCGATGTCAACGATCACCGGTCCGTCCCGCAGGTTGACCAACGCAGCGGCGATGACCTCGGCCTTGCTGCCGCTCTGCGTCTTGATCCATTCGAGCAAATCGACCGGCAGCCGCACGGTCACTTGCTCCGTCTTGCTCGATGTCCCTGGCATGGGTCGGGTGCATACCACCCGCGACCGATTCCACCACGGGTGCATACCACCCGCTATACCCCCGTCGGGGTCTTCTCCTGCCTGTCTGGGGCTACCTTTTGCGCCGTTTCCTGCGGGTTTCAGTTGTCTGGTTCGACAAGCCAGTCGGTGATTGGTTGCTCGTCCTGGCTGGCCTGCTGCGCGCTTACATGCGCTTCTCTGGTATCTGCCTGGGGTTCGTTGTCGATGGCTTCGAAGCTGCCGTCGGCGGTCACCTGAAGCTCGATGGCTTGGATTGGTTCGGGCTTGCCGAGGCGGCGGCTTTCGAGCCGATCAAGCAGGCTTTCGAAGCTCTCATCGGCTGAATGGCTTAGTGGTTGGCTGGGGAAACCGTATGCGCGGTTCAGGATATGGCTCAGGGCCACGACCTGAGTTGCTTCGGACTTGGCTGGTTCCTCGCCATTGCGGAGCTTGGCCTTTGGGATCAGTCCGCCCAACACTGCGAGCCTTCTGACAGCGGCGGGACCGTAGTCGGCTGCGATGGCGCGGATCTCTCTGGTGACCTTGTTGGTCGATCCTTTGGGGCGTCCGCCGCGGTTCTTTGGTGGGGCTTGAACAAGGTCGCTCATGAGGCTTTCCGTCGGTTTTCTGGAATTGATGCGACGGTTGTCTCAGTTGCTGCTTATTTGCAAGTGCGAATAAATCAAATAGTTCTTTGGTTTTGATTACTTTGGTTTTCCGAGTTCGCTAAGTGGAACTGGCCTTTCGCCGGTAATCGCTTCCATGGCGTCTTCAACGGTTTCGTATCGACCGTCGTTGACTGCCTGAACGGCCTGCCTGAGGTTTGCGACCATTTCGCGGGCTTTGGCCTGGACCTTTGGTGGTGCGGCCTCCAGGCTGGCCAGGTAGTCTGGTCCGATTTCGACGGTGATGGGCTGGCGCATCACTCGCTCCCTGCGAACCTGAGAAGCCTGCTTGCGATGTAGGCCGCCTGGGATGGGCTACAGCGGTAGTAGACGTGGGTCCGTCCATCCTTGTCCAGAATGGCGACGATGGCTTCCTGGGCTTCAGGGTGGCGGCGCTGCGCCTCTTCCAGGACCGCTGCGGCGCTGACGAACTCTGGCATTGCGTTCCCTTTCGAGATAGGCGCTGCAAAGCGCTGCGGCCTCTGGTGTCGATGGGCGTTCGTGGTGATCGCGGGCTGCGTTCATCCAGCCGTGCCAGTAGGCCTTGCCACGGTTTTCTCCTGGCTCTGGGTCGCCCTTTTCGAACGAGCGGTAGCCTTCAACGATCTCATCGCTGGGCAGGCTGTCTAGGTCCTCCAGCGTGCTGACCGGCGCGAAGCTCATGACACCGGGCTCAGGTCTGCGGCGGCCTCCAGGACCGTGCAGGCGAAGCGGCGGGCTGTATCAGCGTCGAAGTGCGTATCGTAGGTCGGACCGATGCCATCGAGCGGCTTGAGCCTGATGTGCACGTGGTTCTCCGTGCACGTGGTGATGCTGATCTCTGCGGCTTCAAGCTCCATGCGAATCCCGCTGAAACGAACGATGGCCCGCCGAACGATCGACGGACCACCGGACTAGCCTCGGATGTGTGGCTTGTCAGCCCCTGGCTTTCTCGCCGCCCAGTCCCAGACCGCCCTTCGGCGGGTCGCGATCGAGCGTGTAGGCGTCAACCGGCGCTGACGTTTCGATCGGGAAGCGGCTTGATGAGCCTGGCCGGCTGCCTGAACCAACGCTCGTTGCCAGTTTCGACGACGACTGAGCCGGCGCCTTGATGGTGTGTTTGTCGGTTCCGAGTGGTCCCGCCATTTTGAAATCCTCCAATGGAGTCAGTTGTGCACCAGGATTGACTACACACCGAAAAGACCGTTTCGCAAGTCTTCCATTAAATCCACAGATGTGTGTTGACGCTGGATTGATTTTCTGGCCTTATTCCGTCTCTACCGCCTACGTGACAAGCCGAAAAGACCAAAACCTAAGGATTTCTGCCATTTTGCTTACCCGCGCCTCGGGGTTTTCAGGGGCGGAGACAGACAGTGATCTACCGCGTTAACGCTCACGACGCTCTCAACGGCACCGTCAACCGCACCCGTTGGGAAGCCAAAAGCTCCGCAATCAGCGCAGCCAAAACCTACTTCCAATCCGGCGCGTATCTCTGGGTTGACGTTGTTGCCGAGGACAAGGCGCGCCGCATCACCTACCCGCTGCACCTGGAACGGGTCGCGACCGATGAGGAAAAGGTCGCGATCTGCACCCGCTACGCTGCCCGCGTTGAGGGAGGTTGCTAACATGGCAAAGACCATCAAGGTCGCTCGCTTGGTCGAGAAGGCTAATCAGTTCTTCAAGACCTCGCCCGATAGCGCTCGCCTGGATCGCCTGCACGTCGCGACCTTCCTCGATAGCGTCTTGCACGAGACCAAGACCTACGCGGGCTTTGGCTACCTCACGGCCTACGGGGAACCAGGCAACGATAGTTCTCGGGTGTTCTACTACCTGCACCGCAGTCTGGAGGCCTGAGCATGGACAAGCAACTAGCTTCCATCGTGCTTTGCGCCGCCTCAGGTGGCTGTCTCGTTGGCGCGCTGCGCTGCATTCCGATCCGCTACACCAGGAGGGGCGCAATGCGCTTCCTCCGCGTGGGCCGTTTCCAGGCGTCCTGGGTAATGTGCAGGGAGTCAATCTGATGGACCGCTATTATGCCGACCTCAATCCCCGCGCCCTCGATACCCCATGGGGACCCGCGGAAAGCGTGCAAGACATCGGCGCCGGTATCCTCCATGTCACGACTGCCTCGCATGGCGGGTATTTCGTCCCTCGCGAGCTAAACGCGCTGATCCCGTTGGCCTGGCGCACTCACACGTTCGTCGCTCGCGGTATGATCGGCTGGTATGAGGAAGACTGCGACTGGTGCCTTGTGGCGCTGGCCTTCCCCACGACGTTCCCCCCCCCCCATGCTGCCGACGCTGCCAAGCGCATGTTTGACGCCACCATCGCCAAGAAGATCGGCCGATGACCGTCCGCGAACTGCTTGAAGCCCGCCGCGCTGACCTTGCCAGTCAGATCGACAAGCTGACCGCCAGACTGGCCGAGATCGACCATCTGTTGGTTGTCACCGCTGACCCTCGCGTCAGCAACGTCACGACTGCCCGCAACCCCCGCAAAATCAAGAGAGAGCAATCATGAACGCTTCCCCGACCATCGTTGTCGTCATCGTCGCGCTGGCCCTCTGCTTGCCGTTCGTCCGCCTGATGGGCGCGCCCGACTATCACCAACTCCCCCAGGTTCACACGCCGCGCTGACCATGCCGTGGCCAGCCTGCGGGCTGGTTACGCAATGGCCAGCGCCATTGACCTCGCAACCCACACCAAGGACTCCCCAGATGCCAACCGAACGCAGCTACGAGATCCAGGTAATTCGATACCAGTCTGTAGCAGTTGCTGCCTGACCATTGCGGCCCACGGCTTCGGCCGTGGTGGCAATGGCCAGTGTCATTGACGGGCGCCTCGCCGGTTCTCAGGGGCAGGATAGAACGATGAACGAGCACCAGAAGCACCTGTATCGCCTACTGGTCCAAGCGGGTGAAGCACTCCGAGCCTTCCAGCTTTACGAGATGGGCCGTGGCAACGGTCAGGTCGCGACCGCGGTCAACATCAACGTGACGCAAGCTCTGGTCCGGGTCTTCGAAGCCCAGCGCTCGATGGAGCGTGTTGGACTGGCGCAGTCACGACTGATGGAGGGCAACACCCGTGGTTAATCACCCCAACAGGAACAAGCGACGCCCGCGCCTTCAACAGGTCTGCGCCTATTGTCGCGGCTCGAATGTGAGCATCGACGCGACCGGGGTCTGGAACTTCACCAGACAGCGGTGGGAAGCGTCCGAGTTCGACGAAACCAACGCCTATTGCATCGACTGCGGCGGAGAAACCCGCATCGAGGAAGTCCAAATCGCCAGGGAGCCGCAGTCATGAGCACCAAAACCAAGGCCGACATTCAGGCGGCCGATATCGCGGCCCTTCTGCGCGCTCGCAATCCGCTGATCTGGATCGTATCGCGGGAAGAGGCTCGCGTTGAGGGCTACGTCATGGAGGCCGCCGCCGCTGCCAAATACGCGACACGGACCTGGGACGTGGCTCAGGGCGTTTGCGGCATGGACGGCAAGCCACAGACCAATATCGGCGACGCAGACCCAGGCAATATGCTTCGGGCGATCCAGGACCGCGCTCAGTCTGGCCGCGAGCGGTGCGTTTGGATCATGCGGGACCTGCCGCCGTGGCTTGAAGGGTCCATCGGTCTCACGACGTGCCGGATGTTGCGGAACGTGGCCCGCATCCTGCCTACCATCGGTCAGGACAGCGCTCAGGCGATTGTCATCTTGTCACCGTCCGCCAACGTGCCGGCCGAACTGACGAACCATTGCACGGTTGTGGAGTGGGACTTGCCGGACCGTGCGGAGATTGCCCGCATCCTGGACTCCTCCATCGCCGGCCTGCCGGAAGAGATCAAGAAGACCGCCGCGCCCAACGGTAGCCGCGACGCTGCCATTGACGCCGCTGTGGGTCTCACCGGGGAGGAAGCCCAGGCCTGCTACGCTCGCTCGCTGGTCCAGCATCGCCGCATTGATCCCGCGACGGTCGCGCAAGAAAAAAAGCGGGTTGTCGCGAGGGAGCGAGTTATCGAGTGGTATGACCCGATCCCTGGCGGTCTCGATGCCGTTGGCGGGCTTGACCTCCTGAAGGATTGGCTTGTGTCCCGCCGCTCCGCCTACAGCCCCGCAGCCCGCGCCTATGGCCTGCCAGCACCGAAGGGCGCGCTCCTGGTGGGCATTCCAGGGTGCGGCAAGAGCTTGACCGCCAAGGCCATTGCTACCGCCTGGGGCGTGCCCCTCCTGAAGTTGGACCTCAATGCGCTGAAGTCCAAGTTTGTCGGGGAGTCCGAGGGCAATCTACGGCGCGCACTGAAGGTTATCGAGGCCATTGGCCGGTGCGTGGTGTGGATTGATGAGTTGGAAAAAGCGCTTGCCGGTGCGACGGGTGGCGGCGCTGACGGCGGCGTGTCGATGGACGCCCTCGGCACAGTCCTTAACTGGATGCAGGAGCGGGCCGGCGAAGCGTTCGTGATCGCAACCGCGAACGACGTGACCAGCTTGCCACCTGAGTTGATGCGCAAGGGCCGGTTCGATGAAATCTGGTGGGTCGATCTGCCTACCCGGACGGAACGGGCTGATATCTGCATCGCCGCTCTGAAGGCGCACGGTCGGAAGGATGCACCGGTCGATTTCGTCGCGGTGTCCGATGCCAGCGAAGGGTTTACCGGTTCCGAGATCGCCAGCCTGATCCCGGACGCGATGTATGCGGCCTTTGCCGACAACCAACGCGAGATCACGACCGCCGATATCCTCACCGCTGCAAAGACGGTCGTGCCGATGTCCAAGACCTCGGCCGAGAAGATTGCGCGCCTGAGGGAGTGGGGTAATGCCCGCGCTCGCGCTGCCACCACACCAGAGATTGCTACGGGCGGGATCGTAACCGGCCGGCAACTCGATTTCGCCTAACCCATCCTTGCAACCTATCAATCTGACAGGCACCAAACCATGAACATCTCCACGCTCCGCCCCGGTCTCCTGGTCTCGCTGAAGACCTCCTTGTCCGGGAACGTCGCCTACCAACGGCGCGATATCGAGGCCGATCACATCGCCGCTGACGGCACTGCCCGCGCCAAGTGGGAAACGGACAGGATCATTGAAAACCCCGCTGAGTATGACTTAGCGGTGAAGACCCGCTCCAAGGCGCGGTCCATCGTGACCAGCGTTTGCACCCCCAGCCAGTTCGGCCTGCTTTGCCCGGAAGCGGACCGCGAGAAACTTGACGCTGCCATGGCGGAGGCGCGCGAGGTTGTCGCCTCCTTCAACCGTGAGGCTTCGCTGACCCAGGTCGCGGTGTTCATCCTGATTGGTCGGGTTGCGGCCGATGAGGTTGAAGCCGTGAGGGCAATCAACTCCGAGATTTCCGACCTCATGTTTTCGATGGAACAGGGGTTGAAGCGCCTGGACGTGACGGTCGTTCGGCAGGCCGCTGAGAAGGCCAAGCAACTGGCAACGATGCTGTCTCCTGAGGCTGCGCAGCGGGCGGAGAAGGCTATCGCCGTGGCGCGCAGCGCTGCCCGCAAGATCGTCAAGGCCGGCGAAGCCGCTGCCCTGGAGATCGACGAAGCCACCCTTCGCACGATCCGGGAAAGCCGCACGATGTTCCTGGACGTCACTGAGGCCGAGGAAATCCAGGCACCCGAGATCACCGGTCGCGCGATCGACCTGGAGCCGGTTGCGGACCTGGACATGCCCGCTACCCCCGCCATCCCCGTTGTTTCGAACCTGGAGTTCTGAGCCATGCCTTGCGACCGCACCCTGAAGCCCCAGCAGACCATCAAGCAACGCGCGGATGAAATCCGCGTGGTTGTGGCTAAAGCCGTCCAGGCGTTGGTCAGCGGCCGGATCAAGCCCAAGATCGGGCCTACCGGCGCCGTGGCCTTTACCGGCTTGACCGACGATGAGCGGGACGGCGTTACCGACAACTGCCTCTATCGCCGGATCGTGGCGACGGGCGGAGCACTGGCAAACGCTCAAATCGCCAAGGCTGAAGCGCTGGCCGGCCGCTCAGTGAACAAGCAGGCGATTGCGCACGGCCATCATGCCCACATGGTTGACGGAAAGCTCCATTGGCATGACCACAAGGGCTGACCTTGCCGCCCGCAACTTCAAACATGGGCACGCGCTCCGGGGGAAGGAAACCCCGGAGTTCCGTGCATGGCGGGCCATGATCGAACGGTGCGAGAACCCGAACCACGTCGGCTACCAGTATTACGGCGGACGGGGGATCAAGGTCAGCCCAAGGTGGCGCAC